>Ga0299914_10000015_pt1 | contig 125265 bp, 117 predicted proteins | sample RVTome_10_FD_201361 | JGI IMG/M metagenome (GOLD analysis project Ga0299914, IMG submission 201361) | Soil microbial communities from uranium-contaminated site in the Upper Colorado River Basin, Wyoming, United States - RVT153D57 (version 2) ... | reverse complement strand
CGCCGGCGTCTGCCGGTCCTGCTCCGGTCAGGTTGACGGCGATCTCGCGCGGCGTGGAGAACTGGCCGCCTTGGGAGCCGGTGGCGCCGAAGTAGTCGACGACCTCCTTGTCGGCGAAGGCGGTGGCGACGACGATCGCCGTCGCGAGAAGCGCGGCTGTGGCGAGCGCTCCCGACTGCTTGAGACGGTGGTTGGTTCCCGCGGTCGGTCGCTTCGCGTCGCTTCTCACGTAGCTCTCTCCTTGTCCCTGAGCCCCTCTGCCGGCCGCCTTCCCTTGGGCGGCCCTCCCGGGCTCTGTGTCCCTGTGCGTTCCTTTTCGCCTGCGGTGGTGGCTAGTTCCCAGAAGGTGATAGCCGTACCGTGGCTGGCGCTAGTGAAGCACCCCGGGGAAGGGTTGTCAAGTGATCGTTCCCAAAAGAAAAGGAACGTTCTTAGATGAGATCGAGGAACGCTAGGTTGCTTCGCGGGCGAGGCGGGCGGCCTCGGCGGGGCCGAGATAGGGCAGGAGGACGAGCTCGGCGCACTCGGGGAGGAGCTCCTCCAGCTGCGCGGCTTCGCCGGCCGCGACCTTGCGGTGGAGGAGGGAGACGAGCGCGCCGAGGGTCGAGTCCTCGGTCGAGTCGGGCAGACGGTGCTCGGCGGCGGGGCGCTCGGCGCGACCCTTGGCCAGCAGCGGCGCCAGCTCGCTCACCGCCTCGTTGAAGCGGGCGTTGACCGCCGGACCGGCGCCGCGCGACTCGAGCAGGCAGAGGCGGGCGAGGTCGGGCTCCGCGGCGAGGAAGCGCAGCACCGCCCGCGTCGCGGCGATCGCCCGCTGCGACCAGCCCTCGATCCCCTCGACCGCCTCGCCGACCAGCACGCGCAGGTGGTCGACGACGACCTCGAAGGCGGCGAGGAAGCACTCCTCCTTGCTCTCGAAGTTGGCGTAGAAGACGCGGCGGGAGACCTTCGCCTCGCGGACGATGTCGGCAAGCGTCACCGCGGCGTAGCCCTTCTCGGCCACGGCGGCCGCGAGGGCGGCGATCAGCCGCTCGCGCTGGTGGTGGGCGACCTGCTCGCGGCTGTAGCCGTGGCGGCCGGCGGGCAGGGGGCCGAGCTCTTCGGCGGGCACGGCGCCGGGCTAGGCGGAGATCGCCTCGGCGACCTCGCCGGCCTCCCGCGCCGCCTCGTCCTCGCCGACGTAGGGGCGGAGGACGAACTCGAGGGTCTCGGGGAAGAGCCCGCGCAGCTTGCCGGCTTCGCCGGCGATCAGCCGCTGGCCCAGCACCCAGACGACGCCGCCGGCCAGCGTCTCCTCGAGGCTGTCGGGCAGCTCCGCCTGGCGCGGGTTGAGCTCGCGCCCCGGCCTCAGCAGCGGCGCCAGCCGCTTCAGCGCCGCCTCGTGCCGCGCTGCCGGCCCGCTGCCGGCAGCGACCGCCTCGACCAGGCAGACGCGGGCGACCTCGGGGTGCGCGGCGACCTCGGCGAAGAGGACGCCGAGCGCGGCGCCGACCCGATCGGCCCAAGGGCCTTCTTCTCGCTTGTAGGCGTCTTCGACGCGGGCGACGGTGCGGCCCAAGGCGGCGTCGAGCAGGGCGAGGAAGGCGGCTTCGCGGTCGGCGTAGTGCTTGTAGAAGGTGGCGTAGCCGACCTTGGCGCGGCGGACGATCTCCTCCATCGTCGTCTCCTGGTAACCCTGGGTGGCAATCAGCTCCGCCGTGGCGCGCAGGATGCGACGGCGCTGGTCGGCCGCGGCCGCGTCGCGGCTCACCGGCTCGGGGCCGGGCGGCTGCCGCGAGGCCTTTCCGGGAAGCGCGCGCACGAGTCCAGGATAGCGCCAGTTCCCATTGGTACGAAGGCGGTATCTGAATTGGAGAACGTTCCCAAACATAAGCTATGGTGTCTCAAATGGAAGCACCGAGCCCGCTGCGCGCCGTCCGCTCTTGGGAGGAGGTCCTGCCGGACCGCAGCCGCGACGCCGACCTGCTCGAGGCGATGCTGCTCACGGTCGGCGAGCGGGGCTACGCGAAGACGACCGTGCGCGAGGTGGCAGAGCGCGCCCGCATCTCCCATGACCGCTTCCACCGCCGCTTCGGCTCCAAGCCGGCCTGCTTCGCCCGCGCCTACGAGGAGGCCGTCGAGCACCTCGCCGGCGAGGTGCTCGACGCCTGCCGCGGCGCCACCGGCTGGCGCGAGGGCTTCCGCGCCGGCCTCGCCGCGCTGCTGCGCACCGTCGCCGAGCAACCGCTGCTGGCCAAGGCGCTGCTGATCGAGGTCCGCGCGGCGCGCGGCGACGCCTGGCTCGCCCACCAGCGCCAGGTCGAGCGCCTCGTCGCCGCGCTCGACACGGCCCGCGAGGAGCCCGGCGCGCGCTCGGCCGCCAGCCCGATGACCGCCGGCTTCGTCGTCGGCGCGATCGAGGAATCGCTCAGCATCGAGATCGCCGCCGGGCGCGCCGCCGAAGCCGAGCGCCTGCTAGACGACCTCACCCGCCTCGCTTTCCTGCAGCTCTTCGGCGAGGAGAAGGGGGCGGCAGCGTCCTCAGAAGATATCGGCGGCGGTGACGACTAGCGTGTCGCCCGCGCCGTCCACGCGCTCGCGGGCGCATATCGCATAGCGCGGCTCGGCGGCGAGGCGTGGCAGCGCCTTCGCCTTTCGTTCCAGCTCGGCCCGCAGCGGCGCCGCGCTGACGCGCTTGGCCCACTTCGCCTCGCCGAGGAGCACCGCCTCGCGGGCGCGACCGGCGAGGGCGACCGCGTCGATCTCCGCCGGCTCTCCGGCGCTTCGCCAGAATGGCCCGACGGCGACGATGCCCTCGCCGAGCCCACCCGCAGGGGCGACCGTGCGCAGGTGCTCGCGGAAGGCCTCCTCCCAGGGTCCGCCCATGTGGTCGTCGAGCGAGTCGAGCAGGACCGGCAGGATGCTCTCGCCGAGGCCGCGCTCGATTTCCGGCCGGTAGCGGTCGAGCAGACCGAGCCAGAAGGCGAGGAAGTTGTCGGCGATCCGGTAGACGCGGCGCCGGGTGCGCTTGCCCGACTCGGTCACCGGGACCACCCGCTCCACCAGGCGCAGGGCGACGAGCCTGTCCAGCGTCCGCCCGGGATCGGCGCGAACCGTCTGCTCGATCTCGTTGAAGCGGGTGCGTCCGGCCGCGATCGCGTAGAGCACCTGGCGGGCCAGCTCGCCCGCTTCCCCCTCCGTGGCGAGCACCAGCTGCCCCTCGGTCAGCAGCTGACCCCCTGGCGTGCAGGCGAGGCGGGCGAGATTGGAGCGGACCGAGTCGTTCTGGTTCCACCACCGCAAGTAGAGCGGCGTGCCGCCAACCAGGCCCCATACGAGGGCTCGCCTGGAGGGGCTGAGAGCAGGCAGCATCTCCGCCGCCTCGTGCGGGCGGAACGGGTGCAGCGGCAGCGTCAGGTCGAGCCGGCCGTACAGCGGCGCGCGCTCCTCTTGCATCGCCTCCATCGTCCGCACCGCCGAGCCGCATAGCAGGAGCTTCAGCTTGGTGCGGGAGCGGAGACGATCCCAGGCGGCGCGGATCAGATCGGGCAGCTCGGGCGACGTCTGCGTCAAAGCCGGCATCTCGTCGAGGACCAGGAGGAGGGGGCGATCGGCGGCCGCCGCGGCCAGCGTTTCCAGCGCATCGTCCCAGTCGGCGAACGGGCGGGCGCCGAGGTCGCGCAGGCCGTCATCGAGGAGCGGCGCGGCGGCGCGGCTGAATCCCGCCAGCTCCGCCTCCGCCGGCCTGCCGCCGCCGGTGTGAAAGACGGTTGGCCGGTCCTCCGCGAAACGCTGGATCAGAGCGGTCTTGCCGACGCGCCGCCGGCCCCAGACGACCCCAAGCGCCGCCTCGGGCCGGTCCCACCAGGTCTCCAGCTGCGCCAGCTCGGCCTGTCGGTTGACGAACATGTGCTTGAGCTTACCGACAGGCGCTGTCGGCGACGTCAGGTGTCGGCGACGTCAGGTGTCGGCTCTGGCGGCCTCAGCCGCCCTTGGCGATCTCCGTCGCCTCGGCGCTGCCCAGGTAGGGCGTCAGGGTGAACTCGACCAGGTCGGGGAGGAGCTCCTCCAGCTCTTCCGCCTTGCCGGCGATGATGCGGCGCGAGATCAGCGAGACCATGCCGCCGACCAGCGCTTCCTCGGTGGTCGGCGAGAGGCGGGAGAGGACCTCCGGCGGGCGCCCCTCGCGGCCCTCTTTGAAGTAGGGGACGAAGCTCTGGATCGCGGCGTCGTAGCGCTCGACCACGGCCGGGCCGGCGACCAGCGCCTCGACCATGCAGAGGCGCGCCAGGTTGGGCTCGGCGGCGAGGAACTCGAGCATCGCGTCGATCCCCGCCTTGATCGCCTGCGGCCACTCCTCGCTCTCCTCGAAGGCGGCGGTGACCCGCTCCTGCAGCTCGGACATCACCGCGTCGTAGGCGGCGACGAAGCACTCGTCCTTGCTCGAGAAGTGCTCGTAGAAGGTGCGGCGGGAGACGGCGGCGGCGCGGGTGATGTGGGCGATCGTCGTCCCCGAGTAGCCGTTCTCGGCGACCGCCTCGGCGATCCCGGCGATCAGCCGCTCCCGCTGGTTATGGGTGACGAACTCGCGCGGCAGGCCGTGCCGGCCGGGCGGCAGGCGCGCCAACTCGGGCGGGTAGTCCTCCGCGCTTGGGTCTGATTTCCGCTGCGATTTGCCGGCGCGCTTCTTAGCCACACCGCGACCATATCGCTCCGACGCCCCGGAATCGCGGCTCAGCTCCGCCATCGCCGCCTCGACACCCAAATACGGCATCACCGCGGCCGACATCAGCTGCGGCACCAGGTCGGGCAGCTCGTCGACCGCGTCGCGCACGACGCGCGAGTAGATCTGGCCGTAGGCGGAGCCGGCGAGCGCCTCGGCGGTGGTGTGGGGGACCGCTTCGGGGTCCTCCATCTGCCGGCGGCCGGCGTCGATCAGCGAGGCGATCACCCGCATCGTCATGTCGCGGCGGGCGCGGGCCGCATCGCCGGCGGCCAGCACCTCGACCCCGAAGGAGGCGCGGCTGGGGTCGCGGCTCAGCCCCTCGATCACCTCGTAGGCGACGGCGCGCAGCTTGTCGGGCCACTCCTCGCGGCTCTCGTAGGCGCGCACCATCGTCTCCAGGCACTCCTCGTTGACCTCCTGCCAGGCGGAGAGGAAGCAGTCGTACTTGCCGCGGAAGTGGCGGTCGAAGGCGGGGCGGTCCAGCCCGGCCCGCTCGAGCACCAGCTCGATCGTCGTCTCGCCGTAGCCGCGCTCGGCGGCGACCTCGATCAGCGCCGCGACGATCCGGTCGCGCTCGGAGCTGCCGGCGCGCTCGCGAGTCTCGGTGTCGAGCACTAGTGCATGGGACCCCCGATCCCTGCCCTGGCTTTCAGCCGCTCGGCGTCGACGGGGCTTCGACTGCCGTCCGCTTCGCGGCCTCGGCGCCGACGTACGGGGTGAGCGAGAACTCGACCAGCTCCGGCAGCAGCTGCTCGATCTCCTCCACCTGGCCCATCACGATCCGCTGGTAGACGATCCAGAAGATCCCGCCGACGATCGTCTCCTCCAGCGTGCCCGGCAGGTCCTCGCCGTTCGGCGCCACCTTGCGGCCCATGCGGAAGAGCGGCACGAAGGCCTGGATCGAGCGTTCGTAGCGCTCGACCGCGGCCGGGCCGGCGGAGAGCGCCTCGACGATGCAGGTGCGGGCCAGCGCCGGCTCGCCGGCCACGTAGTTGAGGAAGGCGCCGAGCCCGGCGTTTACCCGGGCCGGCCAGCTGTCGACCTTGCTGGCGGCGTCGACGACCCGCCGCAGCGCCTCCTTGACCGCGAACTCGGAGGCGGCGAGGAAGCAGTCTTCCTTGGAGGAGAAGTTCTCGTAGAAGGTGTTGCGGGCGATCCCGGCACGGCGCACGATGTCGGCGACGGTGACCGAGCGGTAGCCCTTCTCGACCGTCTCCTCGGCGAGCGCCGCGATGATCCGGGCGCGCTGGTGCCGGGTGATGAACTCGCGCGGAAGAGGGTGCCGTCCGGGGGGCATTCTCGTTGCCTGGGGGACACGCTCAGCCACGAAATCCAGGCTACTCGCCGGTCGGCCAGATTCAAGCTGGACGTTTGGACGAAATACCGCTACAGTACCGGAGTCCAGACAACCTGTTCCCTGGATCACGAAGGAGGGGGTAGCGATGGGGAAGCAGGCCGCAACCAAGGTCCAGGCAGGGGCTGAGGGAACCGGCAGGATCAGCGAGGTGGAAGCCCTCCCCCACGCCCCCAAGCTCGAGCTCGTGGACTCTTCGAAGCGACAGCGGATCCTCGACGGGATGCTCGAGGCGGTCGGCGCCGAGGGTTACGACACGACCTCCGTACGCACGATTCTCGACCGCACCGGGCTCTACAGGCAGGCTTTCTACGACGAGTTCGCCGACAAGGACGCCTGCTACCTGGCGGCGCTGGAGATGGCCATCGCCCGCCTCGAAGCGGTGGTGGGGAGAGCGGCGGCGAGCGAGGAGAGCTGGAGGGGGAAGCTGCGGGCCGGGCTGAGCGCGCTGCTCGACTGCCTCGACACCGAGCCGGACGCCGGGCGCGGCGTGATCGTCGAGGTCCACGCAGCGGGGCCGGAGGCGCTGAAACTGCGGGCCAAAGCGATGAAAAGAGCGGCGGATTTCATCGATATGGCGCGGGGCGAGACGGAGGAGTCCGAGGCACCGCCGCAGATCGCCGCCGAGGGGATCGTCAGCGGCATCCACGCGATCGTCCACTCGCGGCTCTCGACCGGGGCGACCGAGGGGTTCCGCGGCCTCCTGCCCGAGTTCATGTACTTCGCCGTGCTGCCCTACTTCGGCGCCGAGGCGGCGAGCGAGGAGATGGTGGCGGCACGCGCCTAGCGCGGCGGGGCGTTGGACAGGGCGCGAATCCTGCCCTACATTGGGTGCGATGGATTCGTCACGCACCTCGAATCCTGGAGCACCGTCTCGTGAAGGTCTGCCTCGCGCATACGTAGTCCGCTCCGAGCGCGAGCGCCTGCTCGAGGCGATGGTGCGGATCGCGGCGGCGAAAGGCTACGAGGCGGCGACGGTCGACGACGTGGTTGAGTACGCCGACCTGCCGCGCGAGACCTTCAACGACCACTTCGAGAACAAGGCCGAGTGCTTCCTCGAGGCCTACGACGCGGTCTTCGACGTGCTGCTCGCCCACGTCACCGCCGGCTTCGAGGCGGCTTCCGACGAACCGTGGCCGGAGCAAATCGCGGCCGGCCTGCGGTCGCTGGTCGAGCTGCTCTCGCAGGAGGCCGACATCGCCCGCCTGGCGATGGTCGAGGTGACCGCCGCCGGCGACGACGCGCGCGAGCGCTACCGGGCGATGCTCAGCCGCTTCACGCCGTTCCTCGAGGAGGGGCGGGCGTACTCCGGCCAGGGCGACGAGCTGCCCGCCGACACCGCTCGCTTCGCGATCGGCGGCGCCACCTCGATGATCTTCGACGAGGTGCGCGCCGGGCGCGGCCCCGAGCTGAAGCGGATCCTGCCCGACCTGGTCTTCGCCGTCTTGATGCCGTACTTGGGGCCGGAGGCGGCCGAAGACGAGATGCGGCGGGTCGTCAAGAGCGAGGGGTGATGGTTGGGGAGGGGTCCCCTCCGATCAGGCGCCTGCGCCGTGACGACCCTCTCCTGAAGCAAAGCGGGCTGCACCTTTCACGGCGACATCGAGCACGCCCATGCCGAGCTTGCGCTCGAGCTCCAAGCCGTCGGCGAGAGGTTGACCGAAGCCTTCCATTGCTCCCTGGCGGTCGGCGAGCATGGTCTGCTGCGGGAAGCTGGCGATCTTCTGGGCCAGCTCCAGGGCGCGGACGAGGTGCTGACCGGGGTCGGTCAGCTCGTTGACGAGGCCGATCCGGTGGGCCTCCTCGGCCTCGACCGGGCGGCCGGTGAGGATCAGCTCCAGGGCGCGGCCCATGCCGACGACGCGCGGCAGGCGCTGGGTGCCGCCGTCGAGCAGCGGCACGCCCCAGCGGCGCTCGAAGAGGCCGAAGGTCGACTGCGGCGTGGCGACCCGCATGTCGCACCAGAGCGCCAGCTCGACCCCGCCCGCCAGGCACCAACCGTCGACCGCGGCGATCGCCGGCTTCGAGGGCGTCAGCCGGGTCGGGCCCATCGGCCCGTCGGGGTGCTCGACGTCGAGGTTCATCGCCTTCAGGTCGGCGCCGGCGCAGAAGGCCTCGCCGCCGGCCCCGGTGAGGACGAGCACCCGCGCCTCCTCGTCGGCCTCGAACTCGCGCAGCCCCTGGCGGAAGAGCTCCGCCGCCGCCGCGTCGATCGCGTTGCGCCGCTCGGGCCGGTCGATCGTCAGCACCGTCGCCGCCCCAACCCGCTCGTACCGCGCCTCCTCGCCCATGGCGATGAAGGGTATGGGAGTGGCGGGCTAGTTGCCGGTAACTCACGGGAACCCCAGCAACGCCGACTCCCAGGTGCGCCCCGGTGCGCGGGCCAACGAGGGCAGGCACTCGAAGACCAGCGTGGAAGCTACGAATGAAGGCGGACAGAACCCCAATTGGGCGGTCGACTCGCAGCCGACCCCACCAAAAAAACGACCGGGGGCGACGCTCAAGCCTGCCCGCGCGTAGCCTTCGCGCTAGAAGCTCTCTGCGCCACCTTCAAGACGGTGTCCCGCTGGCTTCCGCGGGGCCTGTCTTTCCCAGTCGCAGGAGCAACCTAGCCGGACGGCCCGGTGGCGTCTAGGGGCGCGGCTGGAACGTTCCCGCAAAGTCCGGTAAATCACCGAATGGGCGGGGGATAAACGCCGCCTCCTCTGCTCCCGCCCGGCCGCGATGAATCAGAATGGACGCGGCCGGGCTCCCGCGTCCGGGGGCGGCTACCCTGCGCCAATGCGAATCGACGACATCCTCGACGCCAAGCGGCCGGTCTTCTCGGTCGAGCTCTTCCCGCCGAAGACCGAGGAGGCGACCGAGCAGCTCTACGCGACGGCGCGCTCGCTGCGCGAGCTGAAGCCCGACTTCGTCTCGGTCACCTACGGCGCCGGCGGCTCGACCCGCGACGGCACGGTCGAGATCACGCGGGCGCTGAAGGACGAGCTGGGCCTGGAGACGATGGCCCACCTGAGCTGCGTCGGCGAGACCACCGACGGGCTGGCGGCGACGCTCGACCGGATCGCCGCGACCGGGATCGAGAACGTCTTCGCGCTGCGCGGCGACCCGCCGCGCGGCCAGCCGGACTTCGTCCAGCCCGAGGGCGGCCTCGGCAGCGCCGCCGCGCTGGCCGAGTTCATCTCCTCGCGCTGGAACTTCTCGATCGGCGGCGCCTGCTTCCCCGAGGTCCACCCCGAGGCGCCCGATCTCGACACCGACCTGGACTACCTGAAGACCAAGGTCGACGCCGGCGCCTCCTTTCTGATCACGCAGCTCTTCTTCGACAACCAGGTCTACTTCGACTTCGTCGCCGCGGCGCGCGAGAAGGGGGTCGACGTGCCGATCCTCGCGGGCATCATCCCGGTCGCCGGCTTCGCCCAGACGAAGCGGATCTGCGAGCTCTGCGACGCGACGATCCCCGCCCGGCTGGAGGCGGCGTTCGCCGCCGCCGACGGCGACGAGCGGGCCGAGTTCGAGCTCGGCGTCGCTTACGCGGCGCAGCAGTGCGCCGAGCTCCTGATCGCCGGCGCCCCCGGCATCCACTTCTACGCGCTCAACCGGGCGCCGGCGACGCGGGCGGTGCTGGGGGCGCTGCGCGCCTCGCGCCCCTGGGAGCGGACCCGGGGCACGCCCGCCGACCCGGTCGGCGAACTGAGCAATTAGACTGGAGGCTGATGGCCAACCGCCGGGAGGAAGAGAGAGAGCGCCTTCGCCAGGCTCGCGAACAACGCGAGACCAAGCAGGAGCGCACGGGCAAGCTGCGGATCTACGCCGTCTACGCCAGCGCCGGGCTGATCGGCCTGCTGGTCCTCGGCGGCCTCGTCTCGGTGATCGCCTCCTCCGGCGGCGACGGCGGCTCGGGTGGCGCGCACATCAACCAGGAAAGCGGCTCGACCAACGGCTACCCGCCGGATGACCGCGAGGGATCCGAGGTCGCCGCCGTGCAGACCGAAGACCTGCAGAAAGCGGCCAAAGGGGCCGGCTGCGTGCTGCGACTCGAACTCGAAAACGAGGGCAACAAACACATCTCGCAGAACGCGCCGACGCCCGACTACGGCACCAGCCCGCCCAACTCGGGCGACCACGCGACCTCGCCCTACCAGCAGGCCGACGGCGCTTACAGCGAAATGCCCGACGAAAAAGTCCTCGTCCACTCGCTCGAGCACGGTCGCATGCAGATCCAGTACAGCTCCGACCTACCCGAGGAGGACCAGCTGGAACTGAAGGGGCTCTACGACACGATGTTCGGCGGGGTGCTCTTCTTCCCCAACCCGAACATGACCTACGAGGTGGCGGCGGCGACCTGGACCAACCTGATCGGCTGCCCCGAATACAAAGGTGAGGCGACGCTCGACGCGATCCGCGCCTTCGGCAAAGAAACCTGGGGGCGGTACGGCGGCGAGCCGGTGAACGCCTTCGGTCTCAAAGGCCCCACCCCCACGGAACCCAGGTAGCGCGTGGCGCTGCGCATACCGGCGTCCTCGGTCGCTCGCGTGCAGAGCACGCCACGCTCCCTGTGTCCACCGATCTGCTTGGCCACGCACTACCTGGATCGATAGAGAGGAAAGAACCCGGTCTGAGAATGACCGGCGGAGAGACGCTCGTAGGCGGCCGGGTCGCAGACGACCTCGGAGGTGTGCCAGGCCTGCTCGCGGTTGGCGAAGCCGCGCTTGAACTCCTCCAGCGGGTCGCCGGGGGAGATGCCGCCGCCGAGGTTGAGCGGCAGGCCGAGCCCGGCGGCGCGCTCGGCCAGAGCGTCGACCAGGTTCTTCATCGGCGAGTCGCGCAGCTGGGCGTCGGCGCTGCCGCTCAGGTAGTAGTGGAGGAAGCCGTCGCTGCGGACCGCGATCGAGGCGGCGGCGACGTCGCCGCCGGGGGCGAGGGCGAGGGCTAGCCAGGCAGCGTCCGATTCGAGGATGCGGTTGAAGTAGGCGGCGCCGAAGAGGTAGCGCTCGGCAGCGCCGGCGCGGCGCATCGTCTCCTCGTAGGCGGCGAGGAAGCCGCCGCGCTCGGCGGCGCCCGTCTCGGGCCCGGGCACGATCCGCACCTCGTAGCCGACGCGGCGGTTCTTGTTGATCCGGTTGCGGTCGCTGCCACGCCGCTTCGGCGGCAGCGCCGGGTCGGCGATCTGGACCGTGTTGCGCACGGTCGCCCCGGCCAACAGCGGCTCGCCAAGCGCGTGGCGGATGAAGACGCTGACCAGGCCGGTCGCCGAGAAGTCGGCCTCGGCGGGATCGACCGCCGATCGCAGCTTTTGGGTGTCTATAGACCCCTCAATGCTGCGATCGGCCACCGAGAGGCCCGGGTAGCCGTAGGGGGAGATCGCGTCGCGGGCATCGCCGCCGGGAATCTCGCGGACGATCAGCGGCGCCAGCAACTCAACGGCATCCGCCTCGATCCGCAGCGTGTGAGTGACGCCCTCCGCCTCCAAAAAAGGGCGTGAGCGAAAGAAATCCTCGCCTTCCGCGGCCTTCCCGCGATCTGCGATCAACTCGGCCCTCGCCTCAGAGCTCACGGCAGCAGGTCCGCCGCGGCGGCGCGGAACTCCTCGGGTAAAACGCCCCAGACCTCGCAGTCGTCGGTGCCGTCGGGGCGGCACAGGTGGCCGCGCATCGTTCCCTCGTATTTCCAGCCGAGCCCGGCGACGGTCTTCTTCGCCACCTCGTTGCGGGCGGGAATGCGACCGTAGACGCGGTGGGCGCCGAACTCGTCGAACGCCTTGGCGATCGTCAGCGCCTCGGCACGGCGGCCGGCGCCCTTGCCGCGCACGTCGTCGCCGATCAGCGCCCCCAGCTCGGGGGCGGTCTGGCGGAAGAGGCCGTAGAGGGCGGTGAAGCCGACCGGCTCCTCGTGGCCCTCGACGACGATCGCGTACTTGCGGTCCTCACCGGAGTCGTCCATCGCCCGCTCCACCCAGGCCTCCGCCTGCTGGCGCGAGAAGCCGTCGCGCTGCTCCATCAGCGTCTTCGTCGCCTCCGGGTTGTTGAACCAGCGGTAGACGGCCGCGGCGTCGCCGGGCTCGAACGGGCGCAGGGAGACGGCGGGCTGCTCGCTCATCCGCCCCAACCCTAATCGGGGGCGAGACCGTGGCCGGTGAGAAGCAGGCCGGCGGTCTTGGCGAGGATGCGCAGGTCGAGGGCGAGGCTGCGGCGTTCGACGTACTCGACGTCGAGCTCGATCCGCTCCTCCCAGGGGATGCCGGCGCGGCCCTGCACCTGCGCCCAGCCCGTAAGGCCGGGGCGCACCTCGTGGCGGCGGTGCCGGCGCGGCGTGTAGTCCTTCACCTGGGCGGGGATCGTCGGGCGCGGGCCGACGATCGCCATCTCGCCGCGCAGCACGTTGACCAGGTTGGGAATCTCGTCGAGCGAGGCGCGGCGCAAGAAGCGGCCGGCGGCGGTGACCCGCGGATCGTCGCGGGGGACGACCGTGCCGACGCCGACCGGATCGGAGCCCTGCACCATCGTGCGCAGCTTGAGCAGCTCGAACTCGCGCCCGCCGAGGCCGACGCGGCGCTGGCGGTAGATAACCGGGCCGCGGCTGCCCAGCTTGATCGCGACCGCGGCGATCAGCAGAACCGGGGAGAGGACGACCAATGCAACAGCCGCGATGAAAATGTCAAAGAGTCTTGGCATCGCTCGAACTCAGCGGGTCCCCGCGGCCTTCTCCCAGGTGCCCGGGGCGCCGCGGCGCGCACGGTCCCAGAGGCCGAGGGCGATCGAGGCGGTGGTCAACGCGTAGTAGCGGGCGACACGGAGGGGCGCCCACGGCAGCACGCGTCCCAGCAGCGCCGCGACGAGCAGGGCGAGCTGGGCGGCGAGCGCCGCCGTGTAGAGCCGGCCATCGCCGAGCAGGGCGACGTTGGCGGCCAGGGCAATCGTGTGCAGGAACGGGGTCGCGTAGCGCAGCATTCGGTGTGAGGCGATCTCGAAGGCGTAGAGCGGCGGGTAGCCGCGCGGGCTGAGCATTCCTTCGCCGACGACGATGTCCCAGAGACCGGCCATCATCCGCCGTTTGCGGGCCAGCTCGCCCTCCAGGGTCGGCACCATCCTCTCCTGCGCCGCGGCCCAGGGGACGTAGAGTGAGCGCAGCCCGCGCTTCGCCAGCAGAAAGGGGAAGGAGAGGTCGTGGCTGCCGGAGGGATCGAGCGGCAGGTAGGCCTCGCGGCGCACGGCGTAGATCGCGCCGTTGCCGGCGGTCACTCCGGCGAGGCCGGACTCGAGCTCGCGCACCGCCATCTCGTAGCGCCAGTAAGCCCCCTCGAGGTTGTCGCCGTCGGCATCGACGAAGCGAACCTGGCCGCAGGCGTAGCCGACCGCCGGGTCGGCGAAGGGCTCGACCAGGTGGCGAAGGGCGTCGCGCGACCAGACGCTGTTGGCGTCGGAGAAGGCAAGGATCTCGCCGCTCGCCCGCTCGGCGGCGGCGTTCTGGGCGGCGACCTTGCCGCGGCGGGGCAGGTCGAGCACCAGGTCGGCGCCCGCCGCCCGGGCGCGCTCGACCGTGGCGTCCGTCGAGCCGTCGGAGGCGACGATCAGCTGCACTCGCTCGCGCGGGTAGTCGAGGCCGAGCGCGTTGGCGACCTTGGCGGCGATCGAGTCCTGCTCGTCGTAGGCGGCCACTATCAGGGTGACTCGCGGTGGCTCCTCCCAGGTGCGTGGCTCGATCGTGGGCCTGCGGCGCAGGGCGACGAGGGCGCGGAGGACGAGCGGGTAGCCGAGGTGGGTGTAGAGGATCAGCGCGACGGCGATCCAGAAAAGCGCTTCGAGCACGGGCTGATTATCGGGGGAGGGGATAGGGGACACCCCTATCCCCTCTTCTCGAGGAGTTCGCGGTAGACCGCCAGGGTCTTGCGCGCTGCTGAATCCCAGGAGTAGGGACCAGCTGCAGCGGCGGACGCGGCTTGGCCCAGCTCTTTCCTGGCGCCCTCGTCGCTGACCAGCTCCGCGAGGGTTGCAGCCAGGGCGGTGGGATCCTCGGGCGCGACGAGGCGGGCGGCGCCCTCGGCAGCGAGCTCGGGGAAGCCGCCGACGGCGGTCAAGACCAGCGGCTTGCCGAAGGCGAGGCCGGTGTAGAGGACGCCGGAGTGCTCGGCGTCGCGGTAGGGCAGGACGACGAGGTCGGCGCGCCTGAAGATCGCCGGGATCTCGGCGTCCTCGACGAAGCGGGTGAGGAAGCGGACGCGGCCCGGCACCTCGGCGGCGAGGGCGCGCAGCGGGCCGAGCTCCATGCGCGGGTTGCCGACGATCCAAAGCTCGGCTCCCTTCACCCGGCGGAAGGCCTGGAGCAGGGTGTCGACGCCCTTGTAGGGACGCAGCAGGCCGAAGAAGAGGATCACCGGCCCCTCGGCACCCTGCAGCTCGGCCGGTAGAGGCTTCTCCTCCGGCAGCCGCGTCAGGTAGTCGAAGGCGCCGTGGTGGATCACATGGACCTTGTCGGGGTCGAGGCCGACCGCATCGCGCAGCCGCCGGGCGCCGTGCTCGGAGTGGGCGATCGCCGCGTCCATCGCGCCGAAGGCGCGGCGGGCGCTCAGCAGCCGGCGCCGGCTGGGATGCGGCGGCAGCACGTAGTGAGCGGTCATCAGCCGCGGCCGCAACGGTGGCAGCAGTGCCGCGTCCAGGCCGGGCAGGGTCAGCCACTGATAGTGGACGACGTCGGCGTCGGCGTCGCGGCGGAAGCGCAGCATGTCCGGCAGGTGCTCGGCCAGCTTGAAGAGGCGCCGCCCGGGTGCAGTCAGGCCCCGGGCGGCGCTGCGGCGATAGAAACGCTCGCCCACCCGGTACCCCCCAGTCGCGGGCACCGGGCCATAGAGGAAACGAGTGGTCAGCAGCTCAACTTCCACGCCCTGCGCGGCAAGGGCGGCGCAGAGGGCGCGGTCGTAGGGTGGCGTGAAGGCCGAGGGGTCGACCATCTGTACGCGCATTAGGCGCGCGGCCCCCTGGCCACGTGCATCTGGGGGCGGGCCTGGCCAAGCAGATCAAGGACGCAGGGCGCAGCCTTTGGTGGAGCCAAAGGCAAGCCCGAGGACGCAGAGATGCGCAGCGCCAGGCACGTCATCCAAATGTGCGGGGCTGGGGGGTCACGCGCCCACGATTATGGTGATCGCCATGCCGCCCGGCGCCCTACTCTCCTACTGCGTCGTGAACACGAACGGCCGCGAGCACCTGCTCGCCTGCCTCGAGGCGATCGATCGCGCCCATCCGGCGGGGGTCGGGCGCGAGGTACTCGTCCTCGACAACGCCTCGACCGACGGCTCGGCCGAGGCGGTGCGGACGCGCGGCGACGACGTCCGCCTGATCGCGCTGGAGCGGCGGACCGGCAAGGCGGAGAACGACTCGACCCTGCTGCGCGAGGCGCGCGGGCGCTACTGCCTGCTGCTCAACGAGGACTCCGAGCTGCGACCGGGCGCAGCGGCGGCGCTGATCGCGGCGCTCGACGCCGACCCGCGAGCGGGAGCGGCCGGGGCGCAGCTGCTCGACTCGGGCGGCCGGCCCGTTCCCTGCGCCTGGCGCTTCCCGGGGGTCGGCACGGCGCTGGTCGGCGCCCTCTTCCTGCACCGCCGCTTCACCGTGCAGAGCAATGGGAGCGAGACCCGCCCGGTCGACTGGGCGCAGTCGAGCGCCCTGCTGGTGCGGCGCGAGGCTGCGGAGGCGGTCGGCTACCTCGACCCGGCCTTCTTCGTCTACTACGACGAGTGCGACTTCTGCAAGCGCCTCGCCGGCGCCGGCTGGCGCACCCTCTACGTCCCCGGCGCCGAGGCGGTCCACCACGACCAGCTCTCCACCGATCTCGCCGCCGGCCTGCCCCGCATCGTCGAATTCCACCGCAACCGCGACCGCTACATGCGCAAGCACCACGGGCAGGCGGCCGCCTTCGCCGTCCGCCTGCTCACCGCTTGGTCCTATGCCCTACGGACCATCGCCGCGATCGTCGTCCCCGGCCGCTCGCCACGCATCATGTGGGCCCACGCCCGCCAGGCGCTCTTCCCAGGTCGTGGGAGGGGACTAAGAGATGCGAGCCCCTCCTGACGCGGATCAAATGCGCCAGGCAAGAACGCCGGGAGCGTGGCGTGCTCTGCACGCCAGCGACCGAGGACGCCGCATGGCGCCATTTGGGACCGTCAGGAGCGCGAGTCCTCGTCCATGATCCCGACCTCATAGGACTCGGGGAGCTGGCCGTCGATGGCCGCGGGGCGCTGCCGAGCGGCGCGATAGCTGTCGAGCAGCTCGCCGGGGTGGCGGTGGCGGGCCAGCCAGTGGCGCTCCCCCGGGGTGAAGAAGCCGGTGGCGAGGAGGGCGGCCGGGTAGGCGAGCCAGAAGAGGATCCGGGCGGCGAGGGCGGCGAAGCCGTCGGTCGGCAGCAGCAGCTCGCCGAGGCCGACGAGGGCGGTGGCGACCAGGACGATCCGTGCCAGGCGGCCCCATTCGTAGGGCACCGGGAAGAGGCGCTGGGTGAAGCCGTACATCAGCGCGACCACGATCAGGTAGGAGGCGACCAGGGCGAGGCCGGCGCCGACGATCCCCAGCGGCGGCACGAGGAGGAGGTTGAGGACGACGTTGGCGACCAGCGCGGCGATCGTTGCCGGGAAGTTGAACTCGGTCCGCCCGGTGCGGCCGAGGATCACCAGCAGCACCATGTAGAGGGCGTAGAGGGTGACCGCGGTGGAGATCAGGCCGACCGCTTCGTAGGACTGGAAGAACTCCGGCGCGGCGAGGGCACGGGCGATCCAGCGCGCGAACAGCCACATGCCGGCGACGACGAAGGCGCAGGCGGCGAGGAACCAGGTGACGACCGCGGCGTAGGCGCGGCGCGCCTCCTCGTCGTCGCGGATCGAGTAGGCGAGCGGCGGCCAGGCGAGCTGGAAGCCGCGCACCAACACGTTCACCGCCTGGGCGAACTTGACCGCGAGCGAGTAGAGGCCGGCCTCGGCCAGGCCGACCGTGCGCACGATGATGATCCGGTCGACGAAGTTGAGCGCGTATAAGGAGAGCTCGGCCGGCATCGTCGGCAGGCCGAAGCGCAGCATGCGGCGCAGCAGCGCCCGGTCGACCAGCAGCGAGAGGCGACGCCGGTGGGCGACGATCAGCCCGACGACGAAGGCGGCGCCGCTGAGGTAGCTGCCGAGCAGCAGGCCGCGGGCGCCCTCGTCCTCGCCGACGACGAGGACCACGGTGAGGGCGATCGCGACGAGGACGTTGGCGATCGTCACAGCGAAGAAGGCGCGGGCGCGCTCCTCCAGCCGGAACAGGGTGAGCAGGTACTCGTGCAGGGTCAGCACCCAGAGGCCGCCGATCGCGATCCGCGCCAGGTCGGGCGCAGGTTCATCGAGCAGCGCCTCGGAGATCGGCCCGGCGAACGGCAGCGCGACCAGCGCCGCCGCCGTGCCGAACCAGAAGAGGGCGGCAAATGAGGTAGCCACCACCCGTCCGGGGTCCTCGCCGGCCTTGTAGTAGAAGCGCAGCACGGCCTCGATCACGCCGAAGCGGATGACGATGCTGGCGGCGACCACCGCGGCGAAGAGGACCTCGGCGGCGCCGTAGTCGGCCAGCGTCAGGTAGCGCGTGTAGAGCGGCAGCAGGGCGACCGCGATCAGCTTCGAGAGGATGCTCGCCGCCGTGTAGGCGGCGCCGGTCGTCGCGAGGCGGCGGAGGTAGCCCGACACGTCAGGTCACCTAAGAGCCTAGGTTCCCGCTCGGACCGGGGCGGCCGCCAGCGAGGCGCCGACGGCGAGCAGGACCCAGGCGATCGGGTCCTCGTAGAAGCCGGCGTAGGCCATCGTGTGGATCAGGAGGGCGGCGAAGGCGGCTAGGACGGCTGCCCGGGCGACGGTTTGGGTTGGGGCTGGGGTTGGTGGTTGTGGAGCCGGGGTGCCCCCCTCCTGCAACTCGCGCTGGGGTGGGGTAGGGGCACCCCCCTCCTGCAACTCGCGCTGGGGGGGCCTTTCGGGTTCTTGCCGGGGGCGGCTCCAAGGTTGCCGGAGGGGGGCGCCCCTACCCCACAGGGCGGTGCTCATCGTCCAAAGGGCTGCGAAGAGGAGCGCTGCGTAGGCGGCGAGGCCGATTAAGCCCTGCTCCGCGGCCACCGTTATCGGCTCGGTGTGCGAAACCTCAACCGGGGCCTTTTTGGTGGCTACCTGTTCTCGGTAGGCGCGGGGGAAGCTGCCGGCGCCGTAGCCCCATAGGGGGCGGTCGGCGAACAGGTTGAGGCCTCCTGAGACGAGGTTGCTACGGCCGCCGGTGTCGACGTTGAGGCGGTCGGGGCTGAGGGTCGAGACGCCGCCGGCGAAGATGACGATGACGATTGCGAGCACCGCGCCGGCCCCGACCGCGGCAAGCGTCCAGCGCCAGCTCCAGCGTAGTGCGGCAAGCACAGCCATCCCGCCCAACAGCGCGGCGAAGCTCGACTGCGAGAAGGTCGGCACGAGCCCCAGCCACAGGACGCCCACCAGCGCGATCAGCAACGCCAGCGTCCGCTTCTCCTTCGCCCACAGCAGCGCCGCCATCGCCACGGTGATCACCAGCGCCAAATATCTGCCGTAGATATTGGGATCCCAGAAGATCGAGTTGACCCGGAAGTAGGTGTGGAATTCGTTCGACCGAATCACCTGGTCGTTCCAGAACAAGCTCTCGGTCACGTACTCGATCGACCCCACCACCATGAACGCCACGGCCCCGACAGCCACCACCCACAGCACGAGCACCAGCAGCTTCCGATCCCACTCCACCTCCCGCAGCAACGCATACACCAGAGAAAACGGCACGAAGAAGAAGCACACGTTCTGCAGCGATTTGGAGAAATCGGGCGAGTACAGCGTTTGAAGCGCGTAGAGAACGACTACGGCGGCCAGGGTTAACGGCAGGAGAGCGGGGGTGCCCCCCTCCGGCAACCTTGGAGCCGCCCCCGGCAAGAACCCGAAAGGCCCCCCCAGCGCGAGTTGCAGGAGGGGGGTGCCCCCGCTCTCCTGCCACTCGCGCAGCGCTACGGACAGCACTCCTCCCGCGATCACCAGGTAGAGAGGGACGAGGAGGTTGGCCGTGTCGCCTCCTGCCTCGAGGGGGATTCGGAAGGGGAGAGCGAAGACGATCGCCAGCGGCAGGGCGATCGGCCAGCGGTGGAAGACGGCCGCCAGCAGCAGCACGACGGCGCCGGTGGCTGCGAGGGCGAGGGCGATCAGGCCAGTCGGTTTGTCGCGCAGATCCTCGATCTGCGGCGTGTGCCACTGGTCGCCGAGGATGAGCAGCGGGAAGAGGGCGAGGGCGAGCAGCATCGCCGCCGCCCGCATGCGGCCGGGCGCCAGGAGGATCGCGGCCGCGGCCGCGGCCGCTGCGACGACGATCCCGGCGCTTGCCAGGATCACTGGGGCGCTCCCTGTAGCGACTTGCCCGTCCATTTCACGGGTAAGTCGCAACGCCCCCTCATTTCGCGCACTCCCCCCGTGGGTTGCGGGGAGCGCGGTGGAGGCGCATCACGCCGCCGGGGACGAGGGTGCGGTCTTCGCCGAGCAGTTTGACCCGCAGCTTGTAGCGGCCCGGCGGTGCGATGCCGTCGTCGCGCAGGTGTCCGTCCCAGTAGAAGGTGTGGAAGCGGTAGCGCTTCAGGTAGACGTCGCGGGCGGCGGTGAGGATCAGCTTGCCGCCCGGCCGCACGACCTGCACGTGGCCGCGGTCGGAGCGGGTCGTGCGGAAGCGGATGCGGATGCGGTCGTAGCGGCAGTCGCCGTTGGGCGTGAAGGCGCGTACCGGCTCCGATTCCGGGTGGAGGCGGGGGACGGCGGCGAAGCTGACCCGGTCGAGGATCAGCGGGTCGCGCTTCAGCCGCTGCGCCCAGGCGAAGGCGGCGATCGTGGCGAGGACGAGCAGGGCGAAGACGATCGCCGTATGGCTAAGGGGCGGACGAGGCATTGTCCTCGCCGATCACGATCGCGACCGGGGCCCCCGCCGCCAGCGAGACGATTTCCGAGCTCATCGGCTGCACCCGCGAGATCTCCAGCGAGTCGGCCACGCGGTTTGCGGCGCGGCCGTTGCCCTGCTGGAACATGACGACGCTCTCGGAGAAGCTCGAGCTGCTGTTGGTGACGGCGCCGAGCTGGTAGCCGCGGCCCTCGACCATGTCGCCGTAGCCGGCGGCGAGGCCGGGCACGGCCGTGCCGTTGAGCACGGTGACCTCGATTTCGCTCGGGCGCAGCGGCGCCGGGGTGGCGCCTCCCTGACCGCCGCCGCCTTTGCCCTGGCGGCCGCCGGCCTCGTCGCCGCCGAAGCCGCCCGTCACGGCGAAGGCGACGCCGCCCACGACGAGGAGGGCTACGACGACCGTCGCGACCAGGTGCAGCGGCTCGCGCAGCCAGTCGCGGCGCCGCGAGAGGCCTTCTCGCAGCCGCTCGCCGCGGGTCATTTCCGGCAGGCCGGCCTCGCGCCGCTCGCGCCGTTCCTCGCGCAGGTCCGCCGCTTCGCGCTCGGCTTCGCGCGCCTCTTCCAGCTTGCGCATCTCCTCGGCCCGCTCGGCGGCGGCGACCGAGGTCGCCTCCTTGCGCTCGCTGTCGCGCTCCGGCGCCGAGCCGGCCCACTCGCGCAGGCGGCGGATGTCGCGTCCCTGCGTGAAGGCGAGTAGCGCGAGGAGCGCCAGGCCGAGGAAGGCGACCAGCCCTGCGTAAGCCCCGATTTCCTTGAGCAGCTCCACGGGTTGGCTGCGAGAGGCTATCCGTTACACGGCCTGCTTAGGGCGCGCGTACGAATTAGTGGCGGAATTTGACGAGTGGCTGGGCGTGACTGACGTCGCACGTGGGATGAGGCGATGCCTGGGCATCGACGATTCCCACGGGTGGCGTCAGGCGCGTCCAGACGCCGTCAAAGCCGTCAATAATTCGTACGCGCGCCCTTAGCCGACCGGCGCCGTGTCGCCCTCCCCGGCGGTGATCAGCCGGACGACATGGCCGGCCAGGTTCGCCTCGTCGCCCGCCATCACCAGGTGCTCGAGCGAGTTGAGCGTCGACTCGACCCACTCGGTATCGAGCGGCGCCTGCCGCACCGCCCGGTGGATCCTCTTCGCCGCGGTCGGCTGGGGCGTCTCGCCGGCGCCGTAGAGCTCCTCGTGCAGCTTCTCCCCCGGCCGCGGCTTGGTGAACTCGATCGCGATCTCCGCCCCGGGCTCGTAGCCGGCGAGGCGGATCATGTTCGTGGCCAGGTCGACGATCTTCACCGGCTCGCCCATGTCGAGGACGAAGACCTCCCCCCTGCCGGCGCCGATGTCGCCGGCCCGGATCACCAGCTGCACCGCCTCGGGGATCGTCATGAAGTAGCGCGTCATCTCCGGGTGGGTGACGGTGACCGGGCCGCCGCGCTCGATCTGGCTGCGGAAGATCGGCACGACGCTGCCCGAGGAGGCGAGCACGTTGCCGAAGCGGACGCTGGCGAAGCGGGTGGCGGGATGCTTGTCGCCGGCGGCCTCGACGATCCACTCGGCCATCGCCTTGGAGGCGCCCATCACCGTCTGCGGGTTGACCGCCTTGTCGGTCGAGACGAGGACGAAGCGCTCGACTTCGGAGGCGGCGGCGGTCTCGGCGGTTATCCGGGTGGCGATCGCGTTGTTGCGCACCGCCTCCAGCGGGTTGGCCTCCATCAGCGGGACGTGCTTGTAGGCGGCGGCGTGGAAGACGACGCTCGGCTTGAAGCGCTGCATCGTCTCCAGCATCCGGTGCGGCTCCTTGCAGTCGGCGAGCACCGCCTCGACGCTGCTGAAGTGACGTTCGTCGACCATCTCGCGCTCGATCTCGAAGAGGTTGTCCTCGGCGTGGTCGAGCATCACCAGCAGCCGCGGCCCGACCCGGGCGATCTGGCGGCAGAGCTCGGAGCCGATCGAGCCGCCGGCGCCGGTGACGAGGACGATCCGGTCGCGCAGGTAGGCGCCGACCCGGTCGAGCTCTTCGACGATCGGGTCGCGGCCGAGCACGTCCTCGACCTGGACGTCGCGCAATTGCTTGCTGAGCTGCACGCCGCCGCGCAGCAACTCGAACACGGTCGGCAGCGTGCGCACGCGGATCTGGCGATCGCGGCAGGCGGCGACGACGCGGGCGCGCAGCGTCCCCGGCGCCGAGGGGATCGCGATCACGACCTCGTCGGGTTCGGTCTCGTCGAGGATCGTGCCGATCTGCGCCGTCGTGCCCAGCACCTTGAGGCCGAGCATCCGCATGCCCCGCTTGCGGGCGTCGTCGTCGACGAAGCCGATCGCGGTGGCGCCGAGGTGCGGGTTGAGGTGCGTCTCGCGGACGACCATCTGGCCGCCCGAGCCGGCGCCGACGACCAGCACCTCGTGCTTGGGCAGGCGGTGGCCGTGGCTGGGGCGCTCGACGATCAGCCGCACGGCGAGGCGTGCGCCGGCGATCAGCAGCAGGGTGAGCATGAAGTCCATCACCGCGACCGAGCGCGGCAGCTCGGCGGCGAAGGGCTGGACGACGGTGAAGAGGACGACGAGGATCGCGCTGGCGACGGCGACGGCGCGGACGATCGTCAGGAAGTCGCCGCCGCTGACGTAGCGCCACCACTTCTGGTAGAGGCCGAAGGCGGCGAAGACCGCGACCTTGCCCGCGACGACGAAGCCGACCGACTGCAGGAAGAGCGTCTCGTAGCGCTGCGGCATCCCCGGCTCGTCGAGGAAGCGCAGGCGGAAGGCGAGGTAGAAGGCGAACGCGACGAGCAGCGCGTCGGCGATCGCCTGCAGGAGCCGGTTCCGGTAGACGGGGTGGTTCAACCGGTGCATGGGGCGCATCGACTTTAACTGGTGTAGGACGAGATCCCTACAATGCCCGCTTCGCGAATGCTGCCCCTTGCAAGCGTCACCGATTTCTTCCTCGACCCGATCGTCAACGCGGGGACCGACTTCATCAGCTCGACCGGGCTGCCGGCGGTCTTCATCCTGATGGCGCTCGAGTCCGCCTGCCTGCCCGTGCCGAGCGAGGCGATCATGCTCTTCGCCGGCTCCAGCGTGGCGGAGGGCGAGCTGACCCTGTTCGGGATCGTCGCCGCCGGCGTGCTCGGCAACCTGGTCGGCTCCTGGGCCGCCTACGCGGTCGGCTACTACGCGCGGCTCGACCTGCTGGAGAAGAACCGCCTGATCCACGTGCCGCCCCGCTACCTGAAATGGGCCGACGACTGGTTCGAGCGCTACGGCGACGCGACCGTCTTCTTCACCCGCATGCTGCCGATCATCCGCACCTTCATCTCGCTGCCGGCAGGGGTCGCGAAGATGCCGTTCTGGCGCTTCACCGTGCTCACCCTGCTCGGCTGCATCCCCTGGGTGCTGATGCTCGGGCTGATCGGCCAGGCGGTGGGCGAGAACTGGGAGGAGTGGCGCGACCACCTCCACTACCTCGACTACGCGGTGCTCGCCGCGGCGGTGGTGGGCGGCGCCTACCTGCTGCTGCGCCGCAGGCGGCTCGCGAACGCTTGAAAGTCCACTCTTGAGCGACGCGATCCCCACCGCGCGGGCGCTGGCGCTGGGGATCGTGCAGGGGCCGGCGGAGCTCCTGCCGGTTTCCTCCTCGGCTCACATCGTCCTCCTCCCCTGGCTGGCCGGCTGGGACTGGGAGGAGCTCGACCCGGAGGTGCGCAAGAGCTTCGAGGTGGCGCTGCACGGCGGCGCCGCGGCGGCGCTGCTGATCGGCCAGCGAGGCACGATCGCCGAGGAGCTGCGCTCCTTCGACGGGCGGCGGGCGCTCGTCCTCGGCCTCTCCTTCCTGCCGGCGGCGGTGGTCGGCTACGCGCTGGAGCGGCCGATCGAGCAACGGCTGGGCGGGCCGAGGGCGACGGCGATCGGGCTGCTGGCGGGCGCCGCGGCGATGCTGCTCGCCGATCGCCGACCGCAGCATCGCGGGCGGGGCGACGCGACTGCGGCCGACGGCCTGGCACTCGGCCTCGCGCAGGCGGCGGCGCTGGCGCCGGGCGTCTCGCGCAACGGCGTCACCCTGGCGGCGGCGCGGCGGCGGCGCTTCTCGCGCGACCAGGCGAACCTGCTCTCGCGCTCGATCGCCCTGCCGATAATCGTCGGCGCCACCGTGCTGAAGGGAGTCCGCCTACGCCGCCGCGGCGTCTCCCCGGCGCTGCGCCGCTCGATGGCGCTCGGCGTCGCCGCCTCCTTCGCCTCCACCCTCGTCTCCCAGCGCCTGATCCGGCTGGTCGAGCGCGACCGGGCGCTGTGGCCCTACGCGGCCTACCGGGCGGGCCTGGCAGCGGTCGTCCTGCGGCGGCTGCGCCGCTCTGAGGGGCGGAGCGCCTGAAAGAATCGCCACTGTGAGCGACGCGGACGCCTACGCCAAGGCCGGGGTCGACCAGGGGGCGGCCGACTCGGCCGTCGCCGGGCTGGTGCGGGCGCTGGGGGCGATCGAGCTGGGGCGGCCCTCCCGCCAGGTGCCGCTGCCGGGCCACTACGCGAGCGTGATCCGGATCGACGAGCGCACCGGGATCGCCCTCTCCACCGACGGGGTCGGCACCAAGCTGCTGGTCGCCGAGCAGCTCGGCCGCTTCGACACGGTCGGGATCGACTGCGTGGCGATGAACGTCAACGACGTGGTCTGCGTCGGCGCCGAGCCGCTGGCGATGCTCGACTACATCGCGATCGAGCGCGCCGATCCGGCGGTCTGCGAGCAGATCGGGGTCGGGCTTGCGCGCGGGGCCGAGCTGGCCGGGATCGAGATTCCCGGCGGCGAGCTCGCCCAGCTCGGCGAGATGGTGCGCGGCTTCGACGTCGCCGGCGCCTGCTTCGGCACCGTCGCCCTCGACGCGATAATCGACGGCTCCGCCGTCCGATCGGGCGACCCGGTGATCGGCCTCCCCTCCTCCGGCATCCACTCCAACGGCTACACCCTCGCCCGCGCGGCGCTCGACGGTCTGCCCCTCGACGCGGACCCCGAAGGTCGCCTCGGCCGCCCGCTGGGCGAGGTCCTGCTCGAGCCGACCGAGATCTACGTCAAGCCGGTGCTGGAGCTGCTGCGCTCCGAGGTCGAGGTGCGCGGCCTCGCCCACATCACCTCCGGCGGCATGGGCAACCTCGACCGCCTGGCGGCCGAGGTCGGCTACGAGATCGACGACCCCCTCCCCGTGCCGCCGATCTTCCAGCTGATCCAAGAGCGGGCCTCGGTCCCCGACCCGGAGATGCGCGAGGTCTTCAACATGGGCTGCGGCTTCTGCTGCATCGTCGCGGCGAGCGACGAAGGGCGCGCTCTGGAGCAATTGCGCCAGCACTATCCCGAGGCGAGGAGGATCGGTCGTGCGGTAGAAGGATCATCCGTACGACTTCGATGACCCCCGCACCCTCCAGCTCGATGATCGGGACCGTTCTCTCGGGCCGCTACCGGCTGGAGGCGAAGCTGGGCAGCGGCGGCATGTCGACGGTCTACCTGGCGCGCGACGAGACACTCGACCGGTCGGTCGCGGTCAAGGTGATGCACCGCGAGATGTCCGAGCAGGAGGACCAGCTCGAGCGCTTCCGCCAGGAGGCGAGGGCGGTCGCCAAGCTGACCCATCCCAACGTCGTCGCCGTGATCGACGCCGGCGAGGACGGCGGCCACCCCTACATCGTCTTCGAGTACGTCAAGGGCGAGACGCTGAAGCAGCGGGTCGCCCGGGTCGGGGCGCTCGACACCCAGGAGGCGATCGCCTACGCGATCGAGGTGGCGCGCGGGCTCGGCGTCGCCCACGCGCGCAACATGGTCCATCGCGACATCAAGCCGCAGAACGTGCTGATCGACGAGGAGGGGCGGGCGAAGCTGACCGACTTCGGCATCTCGCGGCAGCTCGAAGAGGACGGGATGACCGCCACCGGCCGGGTGCTCGGCACGACCGACTACGTCGCCCCCGAGCAGGCGATGGGCAAGGCCACCGACCCCCGCTCCGACGTCTACTCGCTCGGCGTCGTCCTCTACGAGATGCTGGTCGGCCAGGTCCCCTTCCACGCCGACAGCCAGGTCGGCGTGGCGATGAAGCACGTCAACGAGGAGCTGCCCGACGTGCAGCGGCGTCGGCCGGAAGTCTCCGCCGCGGTGGCGCTGGTGGTCGAGCGGGCGACCGCCAAGGACACGGCCGAGCGCTACCAGGACATCGCCGCGATGATCGACGACCTAGAGACGGCGCTCGAGGTCGAGGCGGCGCGCGCCGGCTCGACGACCGGCGAGGCGACCAGCGTGCTCGACGCGGTGCCCGAGCCGCGTCGCAAGCTCTCCGGCCGCGCCCGCTGGTCGTGGGCGGCGGTCGTCGTCCTGCTGCTGGTCGGCGGCGGCGCCCTGGCCGCGGTGCAGCTGATCTCCAGCGGGATCGGCGGCGGCGGCGCGAACGAGGGCAAAGGCGGCAACGTGCCGATCTCCGGGGCGACCGACTACGACCCGCAGGGCGACGGAGAAGAGATCGGCAGCAAGGTGGAACTGGCCGCCGACGGCGACCCGACCGGGACCGCCTGGGAAACCGAGCACTACGACTCCGAAACCTTCGCCGGGACGAAGACCGGCCCCGAACCGGGGGTTGGCGTATACGTCACCACTACCTCGCCGGCGACGCCGGGCCGGATGGTCGTCCGCACCCCCACCCCCGGCTGGGACGCGCAGGTCTACGCCGCCCCCGCCGGCCCGCCCTCGGAGCTGTCCGGCTGGACCGGTCCGGTCGGGGAGATCAGCGAAGCGAGCGAGGCCCAGGACATCGCCCTGCGCGTACGCGAACCGTCGACCTACTTCCTGCTCTGGTTCACCCGGGCCTCCGAAGCCCGCGACCAGCCCGGCCGCTACCAGATCGAGATCAGCGACATAAAACTGCTCGGCTGAGCTCAGAACTCGTGAGAGCGGGAGGCGGCGTGGCGCTCGATCGCCAGGTGGACCAGGCGGTCGCAGAGGTCGGGGTAGGAGAGGCCGGCGGCCTCCCAGAGCTTGCTGTAGACGCTTGTCTCGGTGAAGCCGGGCATCGTGTTGAGCTCGTTGAGCAGCACCTCGCCCCCGGGGGTGACGAAGAAGTCGCAGCGGGCGAGGCCGGCGCAGCCGCCCAGCTCGAAGGCGGCGAGGGCGAGCTCGCGCAGGCGGGTCGCGGTGTCCTCGTCCAGCGCCGCAGGCACGATCAGCTCCATGCCGCCCGCGCTGTACTTGGTCTCGTAGTCGTACCACTCGCCGTGGGCGACGATCTCCCCGGGCGGCGAGGCCTCGACCCGCTCGTTGCCGAGCAGCGAGACCTCGACCTCGCGGCCCGCGGCGTGGGCCTCGACGATCACCCGCGGGTCGTGGCGGCGGGCGACCTCGACCGCCGCGTCGAGGCGGTCGAGCGAATCGACCCGGCCGATGCCGACGCTCGAGCCGAGCCGCGAGGGCTTCACCCAGAGCGGCGTGCCCATCGCCGCGCAGCGCTCCCGCCAGCCCGCCTCGCCGGCGGCGACGAACTCGACCCGGGGCAAGCCCCGCTGGGCGCAGAGCCGCTTCAGGGTCAGCTTGTCCATGCAGACCGCCGAGGCGAGCACGTCGGAGCCGACGTAGGGCAGGTCGAGCCACTCGAGCACCCCCTGGACGCTGCCGTCCTCGCCGAAGGGCCCGTGCAGGGCGGGAAAGGCGGCGTCGGCCCCGTGCAGGCCGGCGGCGGGCTGCAGCTCGACCGGGGCGCCGCGGAAGCTCCAGCCGCCGTCGCGGGCGATCGTCACCGGCAGCGCCTCGTGGCCGGCCTGCTCGAGGCCGCGTGCCACCGCCTCGCCGGAGCGCAGCGAGACCTCGTGCTCGGAGGAGCGGCCGCCGCAGAGGACCGCGACCTTCATTCGCCTTCGGCTTCCGGCGGCGGCGCACGTTTGCCGACCACCAGCGTCACCCCGGTGCCCGGTTCGACTTCCGAGCCGGGCGGCGGGAACTGGTCGGTGACGCGGCCGACCTGGGCCGGCACGTCGGTCACCTGTTCGGAGACGGAGGGGTCGAGGCCCGCTTCGCGCAGCGCTTCCACCGCCTCGCGCCGTTCCTGGCCGATCACGTTCGGCACCCGCGCCTGCTGCCGGCCGCGGGAGACGACGATCGAGACGGTCGAGCCGCGGGTCAGCTCGGTGCCAGCGCTGGGCGACTGCGAGATCACCTCGCCCGCCGGCGCCTCGCTTTCTTCTTCGGAGACGCTGGGTTCGAGGCCGCGGCCGCGGACCTGCTGCACGGCGAGCGAGCGCTGCGAGCCGACCAGCACCGGCACCTTCACCGTGCGCGCGCCGCGCGAGACGGTGACGACCACGGTTGAGCCGCGCGTCGCGGTCGAGCCGCCGGAGGGATCGAGGCCGATCACCAGGCCGGCTTCCACCGCTTCGGAGTTGACCCGTTCGACCTCGGGTTCGAAGCCGGCTTGCTCGACCGCTTCGACCGCTTCCGCCTCGCTCGTGCCCGCCAGCCTGCCGGGAACGGTGGCGGTGCCGGGACCCGCGCTGACCGTGAGCGAGATCTCCGGCTTGGAGCAGAAGAAGCTGAGGAAGGCACAGTCGAGCGAGGTCTCGCCCGCCTGGGGGGAGGACTCGAGCACCGTGTTGACGGCCACTTCTCGCTGCACGCGGGAGACGTCGCCGATCTCGAAGCCGTCCTGCTCGAGCAACGAGATCGCGGCGCCGAGCTGGATGCCGGTCACACCGGGCACCTCGGTGGTCGTGTCGCGGGTGAGCGCGAAGCCGAGCAGGGCGCCGATCAGGATCGCGGCGGCGACGAGGATCGTCAGCAGGCGACGGCGGCGACGCTCCTCTTCCTCGGGCTCCTCCTCCCCCTCGCCGGGGGCGACCACGGGGGGCGGCAGCGGCGCGAACGCCGCCGTGCCACCGCCCTTGCCGGCCGGGTCCTTCAGCGCCGCGTCGAGCGCCGCGATGAACGCCTCGGCGCTCTGGAAGCGCCGGCCGGGCTCCTTCTCCAGCGCCCGCATCACGACCGCGTCGAGCGCCGGCGAGACCGCCGGGTCGATCGAGCTCGGCCGCTGCGGCGTCTGCGAGACCTGCTTCATCGCGATCGCGACGGCGGAGTCGGCCTCGAACGGGATCCGCCCGGCCAGCGCCTCGTAGAGCATCACCCCGATCGAGTAGAGGTCGGAGACCGCTGTCACCTCCTGGCCCTGGGCCTGCTCGGGCGAGAGGTAGTGCGGAGTGCCCATCACCGACCCGGCCTGGGTGATTTCCGAGGCGCCGGCGCGGGCGATGCCGAAGTCGGTCACGGTCGCTTTGCCGTGACCGTCGACGATCACGTTCTGCGGCTTCAGGTCGCGGTGGACGACGCCGTGGCGGTGGCCGAAGCCGGCCCCCTCCAGCACCTGGCGAATCAGGCCGACCGCCTCCTCCGGGGCGAGGCCGCGGTCGATCAGCTCCTTCAGCGAAGGGCCCTCGAGCAGCTGCATCGCGATGTAGTAGGTGCCGTCGACGTCGCCGCGGTCGAATACGGCGACCACGTTCGGGTGCTGCAGTCCCGCCGCCGCCTCGGCCTCGCGCCGGAAGCGTTCGACGAACTCGCGGTCCTGGGCGAAGCGCCTGTGCAGCACCTTGAGCGCGACGCGGCGCTGCAGGTGCGGGTCCTCCGCCAGCCAGACGTCCGCCATCCCGCCCGAGCCGAGCCGGCGCAGCAGCCGGTAGCGGCCGTCGACCGTGCTCCCCTGCCCGACTTCGGTTGTCACCTCAGCTCCCTCCCTCGAGGATCGTTTCCGCCACTTCGCGGAAGATCGGCGCGGCGATTTCGCCCCCGAAAGAGGTCGTGCACTCGATCGTCACCGCGATCGCGATCTGCGGGTCGTCGGCCGGGGCGAAGCCGATGAACCAGGCCTGGTTCTCTTCGCTGCCGCCGCCGCAGTCCTCGTTGAACGGCGTTTCGGCGGTACCGGTCTTGCCGGCCACCGGCACGCCGGAGATCGCCGCGTTGGTCCCGGTCCCTTCGCTGACCACGCCTTCCATCGCCGTGGTCAGCTCCGCCGCCGCCGCCTCGTCGATCGGGCGGCTGTACTGGGCGGGGTCGAGGCTCTCGGTCACGCGGCCGTCGGGATCGACGACGTGGCTCCAGATCTGCGGCCGCATCAGGCTGCCGCCGTTGGCGATCGCCGCCGCCACCTCGGCCATCTGCAGCGGCGTCACCGCCAGCCGCTCCTGGCCGAAGGCCAGGCGGGCGACGTCGACCGGGTCGCCGCGCCCGAGCGGCTCGCGGTCCTCGAAGACGCCGCTTTCGTAGACCTCGTCGTCGGGCAGGTCGATCGCCGGGGTCGAGCCGAAGCCGAAGCGGTCCATGTATTCGAACAGGGTGTCGGAGCCGAGCTGCTCGCCGAGCTGGGCGAACCAGGTGTTGACCGAGTTGGTCAACGCCGTGTCGAGCGCGATCGGGCCGAAGCTCTGCCCGCCGGAGTTGGAGAGCGGCTGGCCCTGCACCTCGATCGTGCCCGGCGCTTCGATCGTCGTCTCCGGCCCGATCGCGCCGCTGTCGAGGCCGGCCGCCGCGGTCACCACCTTGAAGGCCGAGCCCGGCGGGTACTGGCCCTGGGTGGCGCGGTCGAACAGCGGCGAGGTCGGGTCGCGGTTCAGCGAGGTCAGGTCGAAGGGCACCCGGTTGGGGTCGTACGGCGGGTTGGAGGCGAGCGCCCGCACCCTGCCGCTGCTCGGCTCGATCGCCACGACGGCGCCGAAGCCGGCCGCTTCGAGGCCGCTGAGGGCGACCCGCTGCGCCTCCGGGTCGATGTTGGTGACGACGTCGTTGCCGACCTGCTCCTTACCCTGCAGCTCGTCGAGCAGTGAGCCGAACTCCGAGCCTTCGCCGACAAGCTCCTCGTTGTGGTACTGCTCGAACTCGCTGTTCCCCTCTTCGACGAAGCTGTAGCCGATCGGGTGGCCGTAGAGGGCCCCTTCCGGGTAGCGGCGCACGTAGCGGCGGTCGTCTTCCCTGCCCTTGGGTGCCGACCGGGCGATCACCGTGCCGTCGGCGGCGAGGATCCTGCCGCGCTCGATCCGCTGCTGTTCGAGCAGCGGCCGCTTGTTGGCGTCCTTGTCCTTCAGCGCCTCCGCTTCGAAGACCGACCAGTAGGAGGTGAAGCCGATCAGCAGCGCGAAGAGCACGACGAAGAAGCCGAAGAGCTTGACGATCTGGCGGTTCATCGCGCCGCCGCCTCGCGTCGCGCCCGGTCGGAGACCAGCAGCAGGAGGGCGAGGAGGACGAAGTTGGCGACGATCGAGCTGCCGCCGTAGCTGATGAAGGGCAGGGTGACGCCGGTCAGCGGGATCACCCGGGTGACGCCGCCGATGATCACAAAGGCCTGGAAGGCGAAGACCGCGGTGAGGCCGGTGGCGAGCAGCTTGGAGAAGCCGTCGTCGGCGAGCAGGGCGATCTTGAAGCCGCGCGCGGCGATCAGCAGGTAGATCAGCACCACCCCGCAGGCGCCGAAGAGGCCGACCTCGTTGACGATCAGCGCGTAGATCGTGTCGGTCTGCGCGGCCGGCAGCAGCGGCGTGCCGCTGCCGGGGATGGTGATCAGCGCCTGGCCGAAGCCCTGGCCGAAGAGGCCGCCGTCGGCCTGGGCGAAGATCGACTGCAGGATCTGGTACCCGGTGTCGGTCGGGTCCTGGTAGGGATCGAGCCAGATCTCGACCCGGTCGTTGACGTGCGGCACGGTCGAGGCGAAGAACCAGGCGCCGAGCAGGAACAGCCCCATGCCGATCGCGACGAACGAGAGGCGCCCGGTGGCGACGTAGAGCAGCGCCAGGAAGGCGGCGAAGAACATCAGCGAGCTGCCCAGGTCGCGGATGAAGACGAGCATGAACATCGACGCCCCCCACACCACCAGCAGCGGACCGAGGTGCTTGAGCGGCGGCAGGGTGACGCCGAGCACCCGCCGCGCGCCGACGATCAGCACCTCGCGGTGCTCGCGCAGGTAGCTGGCGAGGAAGACGACGATGCAGATCTTCGCGAACTCGGCGGGCTGGAAGGCGAGCGGGCCGATCTCGACGCCGAGGTAGGCGCCGTTGACCTGCTGGCCGATCCCCGGCAGGCGGGGCGCCAGCAGCAGCAGCAGGCCGACCGCGGCGATCGTGTAGCGGTAGCGCTCGAGCACGTCGTAGTCGCGCAGGAAGTGGATCGTCACCGCGAAGAGGACGAGGCCGAGCACGAACCAGTTGGCCTGGTCGCGGGCGAGGTCGGCGTCGATCCGGTAGATCATCACCAGGCCGAAGGCGGTCAGCAGGGCGACCAGCGGGAAGAGGTAGGGATCGGCGTGCGGCAGGCGCAGGCGCAGGTAGACGTGCGTGGCGACGCAGATCGCCAGGAAGTAGGCGCCGTAGACGAGGCTGGCGTCGCCGAGCCGGGCGTTCTCCTGGGCGAAGACGGCGGCGAAGCCGGCGCTGAGCAGCAGCGCGACCGGGATCAGGGCGACGAGCTCGCGGTTGCGCGCCGCGGTCACGGCCCCGGCACTCCCTGGCTGCGTTCGATGTCTTCGATCAGCGAGGCGGCGTCGGGGTGCGAGCGCAGCTCATGCTCGGTGACCGTCTCGCGGCGGCGCGGCGGCAGCGCCGCCGTCTGGACCGGGCTGGCGTAGCGCTCTTCGTAGAGCTCGATGCCGAGCGGCAGCTCGTAGGGCAGGCCGCGGTAGAGGGCGACGCGGCCGCCCTCGTCGGTGCCGAGGAACCAGACCTGGCGGTTGCCGTACCAGGCGCCGAAGGCGAGCGCCGCCAGCACGGCGGCGACGACCAGCGCCTTCGCCGCGACCCGCAGGCGCCGCCGGGCGGGCGGCGCAGCCTGCTGCCGGCGGCGCTCCCCGGCGGCCGCGGCGGCGGCGCGGCGGCGCACCTCGGTCGCCGTCAGGCCGGCCTGCTCGGCGGCGGCGCCGACCAGGGTCGCGTCTTCGGGGCTCTCGCCGCGGGGGGCGGTCGCGTCTCCCAGGCGGAAGGCCAGCGCGGTGATGTTGTCCCGCCCGCCGGCGCCGTTGGCCTCGTCGACCAGCGTCCGCACCGCCTCGCCCAGCGCCGCGCCGGAGGCGAGCGCTGCGGCGATGCGCTCCTCGCTGACCATCGTCGTCAGCCCGTCCGAGCAGAGCAGGAAGACGTCCCCCGGCGCCGCCGGCACGGTCTGCACGTCGACCTCGACCTCCGGCTCGGGGCCGAGCGCGCGGGTGATGATCGAGCGCTGCGGGTGCTCCTCCGCCTGGGCGTCGGTGATCTGGCCCTTGCGCCGCATCTCCTCGACCAGCGAGTGGTCGCGGGTCAGCTGCTCGAGCCTGCCGCGCCGCAGCCGGTAGGCGCGGCTGTCGCCAACGTGGCCGATCGCCACCTCTTCCGCGGCGGCGTCGACGATCGCCGCGGTGATCGTCGTCCCCATGCCGGCCCGCGATGGGTCGGACTGGGCGAGCTCGTGGATGCGGCGGTTCGCCGCCTCGATCGTCTCGCGCAGGAAGCGCTCCGGCGCCGCCTCGGGGAGGTCGCGGTCGAACGCCTCCGCTGCCGCCTTCGAGGCGACCTCGCCCGCCTGGGCGCCGCCCATGCCGTCGGCGACGACGAAGATCGGCGCGCGGACGAAGAGCGAGTCCTCGTTCTCGCTGCGCTGCCGGCCGGTGTCGGTGCGGAAAGCCTGGTCCTCGACCCGCAGCACCCCTACGTCCCCCCCGCCTCGAATCTGAACTCGGTGTCCCCGATCCGCACCACGTCGCCGTCGATCAGCTCCGCCTCGCCGCGCAGCTCGGAGTCGTTGAGCAGCGTACCGTTGGTCGAGCCCATGTCTTCGACGTAGGCGCGCCCTTCGCGGGAGAAGATACGCGCGTGCAGCCCGGATGCGTAGCGATCCTCGATCTGCAGGTCCGCCTCGCCCGAGCGGCCGATCGAGAGGCCGCCGATCAGGTCGAAGCGCTCGCCCTCGCGCAGACCCCCGCCGCGCAGCGCCACCAGCCAGGCGTCGCCGCCCGCCGCGGCGCCTTCCGCGGCGGGGATCGGGTGGAAGCCGGTCGCGTCCGGCGCCGGGGCAACGGTGCCGCGCAGGTCCTTGAGCGCGCTGCGCGCGATCCAGAGCAGGAAGAGGTAGAGGACGGCCAAAAAGCCGAACTTCAAGGCAACGGAGATCGGGTCATAATCCACGCAAGCACCCTAGTGACGGTTCCAGAGCGTCGCTGGAACGCATTACCGCTCGACGTCGAATCTGAAGGTCGTCGTTCCCAAGGTCACATTGTCGCCGGGGTGCAGGCGGGTCGAGCCGACGCGGCGGCCGTTGACCTTGATCCCGTTGGTCGAGCCGAGGTCGGCGATCGTCCAGTCGCCGTTGGCGGCGCGCCGCAGCTCGGCGTGCCGGCGGGAGACGTTGGGGTCGCGCAGGACGCAATCGGCGTCCTTGGAGCGGCCGAGCGTCGCCCGCGGGCCCTCGAGCACGTAGCGGCGGTCGTCGATCGTCACCACGGCGCGGTTGGCGACCTCGCGGCGGCCGGCCGGCGGCTCCTGCCGCTGCGGCGCCTCGTGCACCGCCGAGTAGACCATCGTGTGCCCCTCCTCGCCCTGGACGGGCCGCTCGCCCTCGTGCGCCGGGGGCTTGACCAGGCGCGTCTGGATCCCGAACTCGCCCAGCCGCAGCCGCTCGTCGGTCTCGAAGGCGACCGTGGGCCGGGTCAGCAGGTCGTAGCCGCGGCGCCGAGAGTGCTCGAGCAGATAGCCGGAGAGCTCCTGCTCGAGCGAGCGCTCATAGCCCTCGAGCCGGCCGCGGTCCTTCGCGGAGAGGTAGACGGTGTACTCGTTGGGCACGTAGACGCGGGAGATGCCCGCGGTCTTGTGGGCATCCATCTCCTTGGCCAGCTTGCGCGCCAGCTCGACCGGCTGCACCTCGGAGCTGAAGGCGCGATTGAAGACGCCCTCGACCAGGCCTTCGATGCGACTCTCGAGGTTGCGCAGGACGCCGATCGGGAGATCCTAGAGGTCGGTTATGGGAGGAGCGGGCCGTGGCCCACCGCCAGCCAGGCGCCGAGCACGGCGGCTGCGGCGGCTGCGGCGAGCCGCAGGCCGAGCGGCGAGGAGCGCTGCGGGGGGCGGTCGGCGAGCAGGTCGAGCGAAGCCTCGATCGCCTCGCCCAGCTCCTCCAAGCCGGGTCGGTGCGAGGGCCGCGGTTGGAGCGCCGCGTCGACCGCGTCGCTCAGCTCGCGCGGCAGGTCGGGGCGGAGGCGGCGCAACGGGCGGGCGCGGCCGCCGATCGCCCGCGCGGTCGCCGCCGGCGTGGCGCGGCGGTTGGGGTTCTCGCCCGACCAGCACTCGTACAGGGTCAAGGCCAGCGAGTAGACGTCCGCCTCGGGGCCGGCCGCGCGGCCTTCGGCCTGCTCGGGGGCCATGTAGGCGAGGGTGCCGACCACGTCGCCGGGCGCGGTCAGCGCCGCGCCGTCGGCGAGGCGGGCGACGCCGAAGTCCATCAGCTTGGCGCAGGCTTCCTGCTCGGTGGCGACGAGGACGTTCTGCGGCTTGACGTCGCGGTGGACGACGCCGCGCTCGTGGGCGTGGTCGAGCGCCTCGCAGAGGTCGGCGCCGATCTCGGCGATCTCGCGGTCGGCAAGCGCCCCCGCGGCGCTCAGCTCGGCCAGGGTCGAGCCCTCGACCAGCTCGGTGACGAGCAGCGCGTGGCCGTCCTCCTCCCCCATCTCGTAGAGCGTGACGATCCCCGGGTGGTTGAGCCGCGCAGCCGCCTGGGCCTCGCGCAGCACCCGCCGGCCGGCCTCGCCGTGGCACTCGATCGCCTTCACCGCGACGGTCCGCTCGAGGCGGCCGTCCCAGGCCTCGTAGACGACGCCGAAGCCGCCGCTGCCGAGTCGGCGCTCGATCAGAAAGCGGTTGAGGACGAGGGAACCGACCACGGCTTTACCGACTTCGCCGCGAATCCGCTTCCTCCTGCGACATACTCCCTGCTACTTGGAGGGTTCGCTCGCATCCCAGCCGAGCCGACGGCGGTCGCCGCGGCGCCCCGAGCGGCAGCAGATCATGCTGCGCCGCGCGCTTGCCCTCGGGGCCGGGCTGCTGGTCCTGGTCCTGCTCGTGCTCGCCGTGCGCGGCTGCCTCGACGCCCGCGCCGACCGAGCCCTGCGCGATTACGCCCAGGACGTCACCCAGATCGTCGAAGAGACCGAACAGACGAGCGAATCGTTCTTCGGCAAGCTCGCCGACCCGGGCAGCCTCGCGGTCACCGAGTTCGTCGCCGAGGTCAACGCCGACCGCAGCGCGATCGACAGCTACGCGGCCCGGGTCGACGCGCTCGACGCGCCCGGCGACATGAGCGACGCGCAGACCGCGCTCGAGCTGACCTACGAGCTGCGCAGCGGCGCGATGACCGGGATCGCCGAACGGATGAGCACCGCGCTTGGCGACGCCGGCGCCGAGAAAGCTACGGCGGCGATCGCCAACCAGATCCGCAAGCTGGCCGCCAGCGACGTCCTCTACGCCTCGCTCGTGCGGCCGGAGATCGACAACGTGCTGGCCGGCAAGGGGCTGGAAGGGGACGACGTGCCCGCCGGCGTCTTCGTCCCCGGCGACACCAAATGGCTGGAGGAGAGCGAAGTCGCCGCGGCGCTTGGCTCGGTCAGCGGCGCCAGCGGCGCGGCGACCCCCGGCGTGCACGGCCTCGGCCTGATCGGCACCAGCGTCAACGACACCGAACTGGCCCCGGAAGGCGCCACCAACGTCGCGGCGGAAGAAACGCCGGAAGTCGAAGTCCAGGTCCAGAACCAGGGCGAATCGACCGAGAACGGGGTGACGGTGACGGTGACGGTCAACGGCAACGAACTGTCGCAGGACATCAGCAGCATCGAAGCGGGCGAAACGGCGACGGTGACGATTCCGCTGACCCCGGCGCCGCAAGGCGAAGCGACGCTGGAAGTCGTCGCCGAGCCGGTGCCCGGCGAGCAGGTCTCCGAAAACAACGAAGCCAGCTACAGCGTCGTCTTCGAATAGCCCGATGCGGGTCGCCTACCTCGGTCCGGCCGGCACCTTCACCGAAGACGCCCTGCGGGAGGCGATGCCCGCCGGCGAGATCGAGTCGCTGCGCACGCCGACCGTGCACGACGCGATCGTCGCGGTCGAGCGGGGCGAGGCGGAGCGGGCGTTCGTGCCCTTCGAGAACTCGATCGAGGGCTCGGTGCGCAGCACGCTCGACACGCTCGCCTTCGACACCGAGGCGGTGACGATCGTCGGCGAGCACGACTTCGCGGTGCACGCCCACCTGATCGCCCGCGAGGGGGTCGAGCTGGAGCAGGTCGCGGCCGTCCTCTCCCACCCCCAGCCGCTTGCTCAGTGCGCGGCCTTCCTGCGCGAGCACCTGCCGGGGGTCGAACGGCGCAGCGTCAGCAGCACCGCCGAGGCGGTGCGCATGGTGGGCGAGTCCGTGCGGCCCTGGGCGGCGATCGGGGCGCGCTCGGCCGCCGACCTCTACGGCTGCGTCGTCCTGCGCGAAGGGATCGAGGACGAGGCAGACAACGTCACCCGCTTCGTCTGGATCGCCCGCGGCGAGCAGGCCGGCGCGGCCGAGGGGCCGGCGCGGACCTCGCTGGTCTTCTCCGAGCTGGGCGAGGACCACCCGGGCGCGCTGGTCGAAGCGCTGCGCGAGTTCTCCGACCGCGGCGTCAACCTCAGCCGGATCGAGTCGCGGCCACTGCGCCGCGGCCTCGGCCGCTACATGTTCTTCTGCGACCTCGAAGGGTCGGTCGAGGACGAGCCGGTCGCCGAGGCGCTGACGGCGCTGCGCTCCAAGGCGGCGGCGGTGCGGATCCTGGGCTCTTACCCGATCGGCTGAGGGAGAGGTGGGGTGTCCCACCTCTCCCCCTTTCATCGCCTGCGTACAATTCGCCAGCAAGATGGCACGAGTGCTCGTACTCAACGCCACGTATGAGGCGATCAACGTCTGCACGTTGAGGCGCGCCGCTGTCCTCCTGCTGAAGGAGAAGGCCGAGATGCTGGAGCGGCGCGAGGGGGCGATCCACTCCGAGCACATGACGCTGGAGCGGCCCGACGTGATCCGCCTGGTCAGCTACGTGCGGGTGCCGCGCGAGGCGCACCGGCGCAAGATCACCCGCCGCGCGGTGCTGGCCCGCGACGCCTGGACCTGCCAGTACTGCGGCTCGACCAAGTCGGGGCTGACCGTCGACCACGTGATCCCGCGCAGCCGCGGCGGCAAGTCGGTCTGGGAGAACATCGTCACCGCCTGCGCCAGCTGCAACCGGCGCAAGGGCAATCGCCTGCCGCGCGAGATCGAGATGCACCCGCGCAAGCGTCCCAAGGCGCCCGGCCCGAGCATCTTCATCCAGGTAGCGAGCCCGTCGATCCCGCCGGCTTGGCAGCAGTACTTACCGGCGGCGGCCTAAGTAGCCGAGCCCAGCTCCTCCTGCGGCTCCTGGGGGGAGTCCTCGCTCGACTCCACCACGAGAGCGACGGCGCTTACCCGGTCCTCGTCCTTGATGTTCATCACCCGCACGCCCTGGGTCGGGCGGCCCATGCGGGAGATGCCGCTGACCGACGTCCGCTGCACCATCCCCTGGTGGGAGATGAAGAGCAGGTCCTGGTGCTCGCGGACGACGAGCGCGCCGGCCAGGCCGCCCTTCTTCGCGGTCAGCTTCGCGGTCAGCACCCCTTTGCCGCCGCGCCCCTTGACCGGGTACTCGGAGATCGAGGTGCGCTTGCCGTAGCCGTTCTCGGTGACGACGAAGAGCTCGGTGTCGTCGCGGGCGACGTCCATCGCCAGCACGCGGTTCTGCTCGCGGTCGACCTTGCCGGCGACGTTCATCCCCTTGACGCCCGAGGCGACCCGGCCCATCGGCCGAGCGGCGCTCTCGGCGAAGCGCACCGCGTGGCCCGACTTGGAGACCATCAACAGGTCGTCCTCGCCCGAGGTCAGCCGCACCCCGACCAGCTCGTCGCCCTCGCGGATCTTGATCGCGATGATCCCGTCGGCGCGGATCGGCGTGTTGTAGTCGAGGAACTCGGTCTTCTTGATCTGCCCCTTGGCGGTGGCGAAGGCGAGGTACCTGTTCTCCTTGAAGTCGCGGGTGGGGATCACCGCCATCACCCGCTCGCCTTCGCGCAGCGGCAGCAGGTTGTTGAGCGAGCTGCCTTTCGAGGTCCGCGAGCCCTCGGGCAGCTCGTAGACCTTGAGCCGGTAGACCTTGCCTTTGTTGGTGAAGAAGAGCAGGAAGTCGTGGGTCGAGCAGATGTGCAGGTGGGCGATGTAGTCGTCTTCTTTGAGGTTCATCCCCATCACGCCGACGCCGCCGCGGCGCTGCTGGCGGTAGGTGGCGAGCGGCAGGCGCTTGACGTAGCCCGAGGCGGTCAGCGAGATGACCATCTGCTGGTCGGCGATCATGTCCTCGATGCCGACGTCGCCCTCGAAGTGGGCGATTTCGGTGCGGCGCTCGTCGCCGTAGGACTCGGTGATCTCGGCCAGCTCCTCCTTGACCAAGCCGAGCACCCTCGCCTCGTCGCCGAGGATCGTCCGCAGCTCGCCGATCCGCTCGATCAGGTCGGCGTGCTCGGCGCGCACTTTGTCGGCCTCCAGCGCGGTGAGGCGCTGCAGGCGCATGTCGAGGATCGCCTGCGCCTGCTCGCGCGAGAGCTCGAACTTCTCGATCAGGCCGTCGCGGGCGGTGTCGGGGTCGGCCGAGCCGCGGATCAGCTTGATCACCGCGTCGAGGTTGTCGAGCGCGATCAGCAGCCCCTCGAGGATGTGGGCGCGGGCCTCGGCGCGGCGCAGTTCGTACTGGGTGCGGCGGGTGACGACCTCGCGCTGGTGGTCGACGTAGTGCTTGACCAGCTCGAGCAGGCTCAGGGTGCGCGGCACGCCGTCGACCAGGGCGACCATGTTGATGCCGAAGCTGGTCTGCATCTGGGTTTTCTTGTAGAGGTTGTTGAGCACGACCTTGGCGGGCTGGCCGCCGCGCTTCAGCTCGATCACCAACCGCATGCCGGAGCGGTCGGTCTCGTCGCGCAGGTCGGAGATGCCCTCCAGCTTCTTGTCGCGCACCAGGTCGGCGATCTTCGCGATCAGGCCGCTCTCGCCGCCCTTCTTCACCGTGTAGGGCAGCTCGGTGACGACGATCGCGTCCTTGCCTCCCTTGAGCGGCTCGACGTGCGCCCGGGCTCGCACCTTGACCGTTCCCCGCCCGGAGGCGTAGGCGTCGCGGATCCCCTCCATGCTCATGATCCCGCCGCCGGGGAAGTCGGGGCCCTTGACGTGCTCCATCAGGCCCGCCAGGTCGGTCTCCGGATCGTCGATGTGGGTGGCGACGGCCGCCGCCACCTCGCGCAGGTTGTGCGGCGGGATGTTGGTCGCCATCCCGACCGCGATCCCGGCGGCGCCGTTGACCAGCAGGTTGGGGAAACGGGCCGGCAGGATCAGCGGCTCCTGCGTCGATTCGTCGTAGTTGGGCCCGAAGTCGACCGTGTCGGCGTCGATGTCGCGCAGCAGCTCGGTCGCCAGCCGCCCCAACCGCGCCTCGGTGTATCGCATCGCGGCAGCCGGGTCGTCGTCGATCGAGCCGAAGTTGCCCTGGCCGTCGATCAGCGGGTTGCGCATCGAGAAGTCCTGCGCCAGGCGGACGAGGGTGTCGTAGATCGCCGAGTCGCCGTGCGGGTGGTACTTGCCCATCACCTCGCCGACGATGAAGGCGCACTTGCGGTACGAACGGGTCGGTTGGAGACCGATGTCGTGCATCGCGTAGAGCACCCGGCGGTGCACCGGCTTGAGGCCGTCGCGGACGTCCGGCAGCGCCCGGCCGACGATCACGCTCATCGCGTAATCGAGGTAGGAGGAGCGCATCTCCTTCTCGAGCTCGAGCTCCTCGATCCGCCCGGTCAGGGCCTCAAGTGCCATCAAAAGTCACCCCCGTCCTGGGCGCGAAAGCCAACCTATACGTCAAGGAATTTCACGTCCTTTGCGTTGCTCTCGATGAATTCGCGGCGCGGGCCGACCTGGTCGCCCATCAGCATCGAGAAGATCTGGTCGGCGGCGGTGGCGTCTTCCATCGTCACCCGGGCCAGCGTGCGGGTCGCCGGGTCCATCGTCGTCTCGCGCAGCTGGTCGGCGTTCATCTCGCCCAGGCCCTTGAAGCGGGTCAGCTGCACGCCGTGGCGGGCGAGCTCGAGCACCGCGTTGCGCAGGGTCTGGAAGGAGAGCGCCTCGGAGGTTCGGCCGCCGAACCGCACTTCGAAGGGCGGCCGGCCGACCTGCTTCAGCAATGCGGCGTGCACCTCGGCGAACTTGCGGTAGTCGTGGTGCTCGAACAGCTCGCGCGGCAGCCGGTGGGTGCGGGCGAGACCCGTCTTGCGTTCCACCGCCTTCACCACCAACCCCTCCTTGGAGTCCTCGGCGATCTCCGTCTCGAAGGGCTCGCTCTCGGCCTGCTTGCCGCCCAGCACCTTGCGCGCGTCGGCGAGCGTCGCCACCTCTTCGTCCAGCAGGCTCGACTCCTCGAGGAAGCGCACCGTCTCGTGGCCGAACTCGGCCTGCAGCGAGGAGCCCCAGCCCTCGTACTCTTTCGCCCGCCGGGTGTAGCTCTGCCAGCGGCTCTTGCTCAGCTTCTTCGCCTTGCCGCTCGCGTCGGCGACCTCGATCTCCTCCAGCTTGTCGCGCAGCAGCAGCTCTTCGAGTTCGGACTCTCGCTCGAGGTAGGTCTCCTGGTTGCCCTGCTTGACCCGGTAGAGCGGCGGTTTGGCGATGTAGACGTAGCCCGCGTCGATCAGCTCCGGCATCTGCCGGTAGAGGAAGGTGAGGACGAGCGTCCGGATGTGCGCCCCGTCCACGTCGGCGTCGGTCGCCATGACGATCTTGTGGTAGCGCGCCTCCTCGAGGTCGAACTCCTCGTGCACGCCGGTGCCGATCGCCGTGATCAGCGCCTGCACCTCGGTGTTGGCGAGCACCTTGTCGATGCGGCTCTTCTCGACGTTGATGATCTTGCCGCGCAGCGGCAGCACGGCCTGGGTCGAGCGGTCGCGAGCCTGCTTGGCCGAGCCGCCGGCCGAGTCGCCCTCGACCACGAACAGCTCGGCGTCGCGCGGGTCCTTGACCGTGCAGTCGGCGAGCTTGCCGGGCAGGGTCGAGTTCTCCAAGGCCGACTTGCGCCGCGTCAGGTCGCGCGCTTTGCGCGCCGCGTCGCGGGCGCGGGAGGCGTCGACCGCCTTGGTGATGATCCGCCGCGCGTCGCCCGGGTTCTCCTCGAGGAACTCGGCCAGCTTGCGGTTGACAGTCTCCTCGACCAAGCCGCGCACCGGCGGGTTGCCGAGTTTGGTCTTCGTCTGCCCCTCGAACTGCGGGTCGTGCAGCTTCACCGAGATCACCGCGGTCAGCCCCTCGCGCACGTCCTCGCCGCCGAGGTTGTCGTCTTTCTCTTTGAGCAGGCCCTTGCTGCGCGCGTAGTAGTTGAGCGTGCGGGTGAGCGCCGCCCGGAAGCCGGAGAGGTGGGAGCCGCCCTCGTGGGTGTTGATGTTGTTGGCGAAGCTGAATATCGACTCCTGGTAGGAGCCGTTCCACTGCATCGCAACCTCGACCTGACCCGCCTCCTCCTCGCCCTCGAAAAAGATCGTCTTGCGGTGCAGGGTGTCCTTGTTCTCGTTCAGGTGGCGGACGAAGTCCTCGATCCCGCCCTCGTACTGGAAGGCGATGCTGTTGGTCTGACCGCGCTCGTCGACCAGCTCGATCTTCAGGCCGCGGGTCAGGAAGGCGGTCTCGCGCAGCCGCTCGGCCAGGGTCTGGAAGTCGAACTCGACCTCTTCGAAGACCTCGCGGTCGGGCTGGAAGGTGAGCTTGGTCCCGGTCGCCTTCGCCGCCTTGCCCTTGGCCAGCGGGCCCTGCGGTTTGCCGCGCTCGTACTCCTGCTCCCAGACGTGGCCGTCGCGGCTGATCTCCAACTGCAGTCGCTCGGACAAAGCGTTGACGACCGAGACGCCGACCCCGTGCAGGCCGCCGGAGACTTTGTAGCCACCACCGTCGCCGAACTTGCCGCCGGCGTGCAGGGTGGTCAGCACCACCTCGGCGGCGGGGCGCTTCTCCTTCTTCAGCTCTTCCACCGGGATGCCGCGGCCGTCGTCGGAGACGGTGCAGCTGTCGTCCGGGTGGAGGACGACGCTTACTGTGCTGCAGTGGCCGGCGAGCGCCTCGTCGACCGAGTTGTCCACGACCTCGTAGACGAGGTGGTGGAGGCCGCGCGGCCCGGTCGAGCCGATGTACATGCCGGGCCGCTTGCGCACCGCTTCCAGGCCCTCCAGAACGGTGATGTCCTTGGCGCCGTAGGAGCTTCCCTTGCCGTCCTTCCCCCCGCCGCTTTTCTTCTTCTCTGCCACTGGTCCTTTCTGTCTCACTAAAAACCCCGACCGCCTAGCGCGCTCGGGGCGCCGGGTCGGGGTTCGAAGTCGGTTGACATAAAGGATACCAGTTCGGCCCCTCAGAAAGATCGTCGCAGAGTCAGAAAATCCCTGCAAATCACGGTAAAGAGTGACTACTCGCGCGCGTCTTCGGAACGAAAGCGCAAACTGCGCGGCGCTGCCTCGCCGATGCGGTCGCGCAGGCGGTCCAGCAGCTGCTCCTGCATCAGGTCGAGCTCCTGCGCCCAGACGGGATCCGAGCAGGCGACGACGATCGCCCCCTCGCGTTCGGCGACGGGGCGGGCGGCCGCCGCCACCTGCTCGCCGACCACGTCCGCCCAGACGCCCTGCACGGCGGCGAGGCGGGTCTTCGGCGCCGCCGCCTCCAGGGCGGCCCTCAAAGCGTCCACGGCCGGGCGAGGGGCGTGGCGGCGGCTCATGCCGCGGCGGAACGGACGGCGGTGAAAGGGGCTCGCACGAGCCGGCGGCGGGCGGCGGGCGGCACCGACTCCTCCGCCGCGGCGGTGATCAGCGCCTGCCCTCCCGACGCGAGGCGCTCGACCAGGCGCTCGCGACGCTGCGGGTCGAGCTCGCTCATCACGTCGTCGAGAAGGAGCAGCGGCGCCACCCGGCGCGCCGCGAGCAGCGCCTCGCGCTCGGCGAAGAGCAGCGCGAGGAGCGCCAGCCGCTGCTGGCCCTGGGAGCCGTAGCGCCGCAGCGGCCTGCCGGCGAGGGCGACCTTCAGCTCGTCGAGGTGGGGGCCCCAAGAGGTGCGACCGAGCCGCAGGTCGGCCTCGCGCCGCTCGGCCAGCCCGGCGCGGATCTCCGTCGCCGCGCCGCCGGCCCGCGGCGCGTACTCGAGCGTGGCGCCGCCTTCCAAAGCAAGCTCCGCGGCGGCCTCCGCGAACGGCGCGGCCAGCTCCGCGGCGGCGTCCGTGCGGGCCGCGACAAGCGCCTCTGCCGCCTCCGCCAGAGCCGCGTCCCAAACCTCCAAGTCATCCGCCGGGCGGCCGCTAGCGAGGCGGGCGAGCAGCGCGTTGCGCTGCGCCAGCGCCTGCCCGTAGCGCTGTCGCAGTCCTGCGCGCGAGGGCCAGCGAGCGGCGACGTAGGCGTCGAGGTGAGCGCGACGCTCCGCCGGGGGGCCCTTCACCAACGCCAGCCGGTCGGGCGAGAAGACCGCGACCGGTGGTCGCCGGCGGGCCAGCTCGGCCGCATCGGAGGGGTTGCCGTCGAGCAGGTGACGGCGACCCTCGGTGCGGCTGACCGAGGCCAGCAGCCGGTGCTCGGCGCCGGCGTCGTCGCGGACGAGGACCGAGGCGCGGGCCAGCCGGCCGCCGAAGGGAATCAGCTCACGCCGATCGGAGGTGCGGAAGGAGCGGCCGGTGAGGGCGAAGTAGACCGCCTCGAGCAGGTTCGTCTTGCCGGCCCCGTTGGGGCCGATCAAGCTGACGATCCCGCCCCCGAGCTCCACCCGCGTCGCGTCGAGGCTGCGGAGGGGGCTCGCTTCGACGGCGGTGACGAGCACCGTTTCCCACCTGCCTCAGACGTTGAGGCGGATCGGCATCACCAGGTAGCGGAAGTCCTCGTTGCCGACCGGCTGCAACAGGCCCGGGCGCAGCGGCGAGATCAGCCGCAGCATCACCTCGTCGCCCTCGACGCTTTCGATCCCCTCGCGGAGGAACTCCGGGTTGAACCCGATCTCCAGCGTCTCCCCCTCGAACGCCGCCGGCATCGCCTCCTCGGCGTCGCCGATGTCCGGGGTCGAGGCCGAGACCTTGAGCTCGCCCTGCGAGAAGGCAAGGCGCAGCGGCGCGTTGCGTTGCGCCAGCTGGCTTACCCGGCGCACCACCTCGAGGAACTCGCCGCGCGGTAGACGCACGTCGTGCTCGTAGGACTCCGGCAGGAGTTGTCGAAAGTTGGGGAACTGGCCGTCGATCAGCCTCGTGTCGAGGAGGACGTCCCCTGCCTTGAAGACGGCCTGGTTGGGAAGCAGGCTGACCGCCACCTTCTCGACCCCGCCGGCCGAAACGAGCCGGCCGAGCTCACGCAGGGCCTTTGCCGGAATGTTCGCCTCCAGCTCGCCGCCCACCCCGTTCTCGAGCTCGGTGCGCTTCACAGCGAGCCGGTAGGAGTCGGTGGCGACCATCGTCATCTCCTCGCCGCTCGCAGAGACGAGCACCCCGGTCAGGACCGGCCGCATGTCGTCGCGCGAAGCGGCCCGGGCGACCAGCTCGACCGTCTCGGCGAGCGCGGGCGCGGGAATGCTCAGCGGCTCGGCGCCCTCCTCGGGGAGCGTGGGAAAGTCCTCGGCGGGCAAGGTGCGCAGGTGGAAGCTCGAGCCGCCGCTGCGGATCTCGACGTCGCGCTCGGCCTCGCGCAGCTCGATCTCGACGCTCGCCTCGCTCAGGGAGCGAGCCAGATCGGCGAGCAACCGTCCCGGCAGCAAGGCGGAGCCCGGTGAGGCTACCTCGGCCTCCAGGGCGGTCCGCAGCCCCATCTCTCCGTCGGTAGCGGCCAGCGTCTGTCCCTGCTCGCCGGTGGTGAGGAGGATGCCGGAGAGCGCCTGCGTCGCGCGGGTGGAAACGGCGCGAGAGACGATCGAGAGCTTGGAGACGAGCTCGTTGCGGTTCGTAGTCAGCTTCAAACGATTGTCCTCTTGAGTTGAATTAGCGCTTGTGGAAGGAGCGGCGACCATGGGAATTTGGCGTGGCCATGGGAATTTCGGCCTGTGGGTTTCGCTGTGGAAGGCACTGATTCTTACAGTGCGGGCGGCGGCTCCGGGCGGCCGCCGGGGGGGTTGTGGATTGCGCCGCGCAGCTGGGCGACGAGTTGGGCGAGGTCGTCGTCACCGCTCAGGGTTGTCTCGGCGCGGCGCAGCGCGTTGAGCACCGTGGTGTGATCGCGGCCGCCGTAGAGACGGCCGATCTGGGGGAGGGAGAGGTCGGTCGCCTCGCGGGTGAGGAGGATGGCGACCTGCCGCGCCCGCAGCGGCGTCGCAGCGCGGCTGGAGCCGACGAGCTCGGCGCGGGAGAGGCCGAAGGCCTCGGCGACCCGCTCCTGGATCTGCTCGACGGTGGTCGGCTGGCTAGATCCTTGCCGGCTCGGCAGGAGCTCGCCGATCAGCTCGGCGCTGAGCGGCTTGGCGGTGAGGGAGGCGTGAGCGATCACCTTGGTCAGCGCCCCATGCAGCTTGCGCACGTTGGTGTCGACCCGCCGCGCGAGCTCGTAGAGCGCTTCGCCGTCGACCGCGTCGAGGCCGGCCTCGCGGGCGAGGCGGCGGAGGACGGTGAGGCGAGTCGGCAGATCGGGCGGATCGACCGGAAGGGAGAGCCCCCACTCGAAGCGGTCTCGCAGGCGCGAGGCGAGGGCTGAGAGCTCGCTCGGCAGACGGTCGGCGGAGAGGACGAGCTGGCTGCCTCCCTCGTAGAGGGCGTTGAAGGTGTGGAAGAACTCCTCCTCGGTGTGCTGTTTGCCCTCGAGGAACTGGACGTCGTCTACGAGCAGCACGTCGAGGTCGCGGTAGCGCGCCTTGAACTGCTCGGCGCCGCTCGTGCGCATCGCGGCGACGAACTCGTTGGTGAATCCCTCGGCGGTGGTGTAGCGGACGCCGAGGCCGGGGGCGTTGACGCGCAGGTAGTTGGCGATCGCCCCCAAGAGGTGGGTCTTTCCCAGCCCCGGCGGGCCGTGCAGGAAGAGGGGGTTGTAGGCCTCGGACGGAGTCTCGGCGACGGCGAGGGCCGCGGCGTGGGCGAGCCGGTTGCCCGCGCCGATCACGAACCGCTCGAAGCTGTAGTTCGGGTTGAGGTCTACCCCTGTGGCCTGCGTCGCGCGTCGCTCCTCTCCCGGCGCGGCGAGGCGAACCTCCGCGAAGGGGCTTTCGGCGCTCGCCAGCGCCTCGCGCAGGAGCGAGGCATAACGACGCTCGACCCAGGTGCGGATTCCGTCTGGAGCGGCGACGAAGAGGGTGTCGCCCTGCCCGCCGATCGGGCGCAGCGGCTCGAGCCAGATCCTGAAGGTCGATTCCGGCACGGCCGCCCGCAGATGCCGCTGGACGTCTTCCCAAAGGGAGGCGAGGGGCTGTCCAGCGAGGTCGTCGGGCACCGCCGAGCGACGATAGCCGCCCTCGCGGGGAGCGATCCCGGGCCTCCCGCAAATCCCGGATAAAGAATTGCGACGGGCCGGCGCGGCTTCGAATGCGCGTCCGTATACTGCGACGGCCAATGAAGCGGACCTACCAGCCGAAGAGGCGAAAGCGAGCCAAGACCCACGGCTTCCGGGCGAGGATGCGCACCCGCGGCGGTCGCGCGATCCTGAAGCGTCGTCGGGGCAAGGGGCGCAAGCGCCTCACGCCGGGATGACGGTTCCCACAGCCGGGTCGGAGTGATGGCGAAGCGACGGCGCCTCTCTCGCAGCGGCGAGTTCGATCGGGTCTATCGCGAGGGTTCCTCGCAGGCGACCCGCTACCTCGTGCTCTACAGCTTTCCCCGTGGGGAGGAGGAGGGCGACGATCTGCGGCTCGGCGTTTCGGTCAGCCGCAAGGTCGGCGGCGCAGTCGACCGAAACAAGGCGAAGCGGACCCTGCGCGAGGCTTTCTGGAGCGTCGCCGATCGCCTGCCGCCGCGGCACGACTTCGTCCTCGTCGCCCGCGCGGAGATCGGCGGCCTGATCGAGCGCGAGGGGGCCGACGGCGTGCGGGCGAGCCTGGAAGAGGCCCTCGCCGGCGCTCGCGAGGGGCGTTCCACGTGAAACGGGTCCTGCTGGCGCCAATCCGCGCCTACCGGCGTTGGGTTTCGCCCGCCCTGCCGCGACGCTGCCGCTACGAGCCGACCTGCTCCGACTACGCGGCCCAGTCGATCGCCCACTTCGGACCGGTGCGGGGCCTGCTGCTCGCCTGCTGGCGCCTGCTGCGCTGCAATCCCTTCAGCCACGGCGGCTTCGACCCCGTCCCGGACGGCTTCACGCTGCGCACCGGGCCGGTCGATCCGGGCGAGTATCACCGCCGCCCCGAGGTCCACCCGTGATCCCGTTCGCCAACATCCTGCAGCCGATCGAGGACGCCGCCGAGGCGGTGCTTCAGTTCTTCCACGACGACGTGGGCTTGACCTGGGGCACCTCGATCATCGCCCTGACGGTCGTCGTGCGGACGATCCTGATCCCCCTCACCTACAAACAGATCAAAGGCATGCGGGCCCTCCAGGCCCTGCAGCCGCAGCTCAAGGAGATCCAGGAGAAGTACAAGAACGACCGGCAGCGGATGCAGCAGGAGGTCATGAGCTTCTACCGCGAGAACAAAGTCAATCCGCTGGCCTCCTGCATGCCGCTGATCCTGCAGCTGCCGATCTTCTTCGCGCTCTTCCAGCTGCTGCGCGGCGACAGCTTCGAGCAGGACGTCGAAATGGGCGGCGGCGAGAGCTGGTTCTTCATCGATTCCGTGATCGAGAACCCGGCCGGCGCCGAGGCGGTCATCCTGATGCTCCTCTTCGCCGGCTCGATGGCGATCTCCACGCTCGTGACGATGCGCCAGTCGCCGACCGCCGTCGGCAACCAGCAGTACCTGTTGATCGGCGCCTTCTCGCTGATGGGGCTCTTCTTCGTCCCAACCTTCCCGGCCGGCCTCAGCCTCTACTGGATCACGACCAACTTCTGGACCGTGCTGCAAAGCTGGGCGGCCGCCAAGCTGATCCCCGCCCCCGAGATCCCCACGCTCGAGGAGGTCAAGGCGGCGAAGCCTCCTCCTCCGCCTCCCAAAAAGAAGAAGCGACGGCGTTAGGCCGCAAGCTCACCCAGCCCGGGGACTCCCTCGGAAGTGCCTAGGCTCCCGAAGGGAAGCCCCCAGCTCCCTCACGCATGCCCGCTTGAATAGGGTGCGGGTGTGAGTGCTGACGGGGAATGGCCGGACGAGCCCGCGGAGCGGGTGAAGGAGTTGATCGAGGGGGTGCTCGAGGAGCTCGACCTGGAGGCCGAGGTCGAGATCCGGGAGGGCGACGAGCGGATAGACGCGCTGGTCAACGGGGAGGACGACTACGGGCTGCTGATCGGCAAACGGGGGCAGACGATCGACGCGCTGCAACTGCTCTGCTTCCAGGCCGCCTTCCGCGGCACCCGCGACCGCAAGCGGGTCGTGGTGGACGTCGCCGGCTACCGGGAGCGCCGCCGCGAGGTGCTGACCGCGCGGGCCGACCGGGCGGCGGAGCAGGCGCTGGAGGACAACGTCTCGGTCGAGATGGACCCGATGAGCGCCCAGGAGCGACGGGTCGTCCACGAGCACCTGAAAGAGCGCTCCGGCGTGGAGACCTTCAGCGAAGGCGACGAGCCGCACCGCTGCGTCGTCGTCGCTCCGTTGGTTTCCGAGTGAGGCGGGAGCATCCGGTAGGGGTTCCACTTAACTTTTTTTGAAGACAGCCGGTCGCCGTCTGAGGATGCCGCCGCAAAAAAAGTACAAGACGTTCCACCCCTACCGGATGCTCCCTTCACAGCGCGAAGCTCTAGAGACGGTGCTCGACCTGCTCGCTAGCGAGCGAGCATCGGTGAGCTCGGTCACCGAGCCCGAGCGCGCCTGGCGGGTCCACGTCGTCGACAGCCTCACCGGGCTCGAGGTCGGTGAGCTGGCCGAAGCCGAGAGGATCGCCGATATCGGCTCTGGAGCGGGCTTTCCGGGCCTTCCCCTCGCGGTCGCGCTGCCTGGCTCCGGGGTCGACCTGGTCGAGTCGGTAGGCCGCAAGTGCGAGTTCATCCAGCGCGCGATCGAGGCCGGCGGGATCGCCAACGCGACCGTCGTCAACGCCCGCTCGGAGGAGGTCGCCGCCGGCGAGCGCCGCGAGACCTACGATGCGGTCACCGCCCGGGCTGTCGGCCGCCTCTCGACCCTGGCGGAGCTGGCGTCGCCTCTCCTGCGGGAGGACGGCGTTCTTGTCGCCTGGAAGGGCAAACGGGACCCCGGCGAGGAGGGCCAGCTCGATCATGCCTCAGACCGGCTCGCGATGAAGCTCGACGGCATTCTCGACGTCGGCGACCGCGCGGGCAGCAAGCATCGGCACCTCTACGTGTTGCGCAAGTCTGGATCGACCCCGCCAGAGTTGCCTCGTCGACCGGGAGTTGCCAAGAAGAGGCCACGCGGCTAGTGGGATCGGGTGTCCCTCGAACCGGCGGATACTCAAATCGGCGGTCTCATTAGACCGCCGTTTGTCGGGGCGAGGGACACCCGATCCCACCCACTAGGCTCCCCGATCACATGGGTCTCGTCTACGCGGTTGCGAACCAGAAGGGCGGCGTCGGCAAGACGACGACCGCGGTCAACTTGACCGCCTGCGTCGCCGCCGCCGGCTCGCAGACCCTGCTGGTCGACCTCGACCCCCAGTGCAACGCGACCGTCGCCCTGGGCGGCGACCGCGACGTCCACCCCTCTTCTTACGACTGCCTGATCGGCGAGGTCTCGGTGGCCGAGGCCGCGCGCCCGGCCGGGCCGGACAACCTCTGGCTGGTTTCCGCCAACCGCGACCTGGCGGGAGCCGCGGTCGAGCTGCCGCGGCTGGAGGGATCCGAGACGCGCCTGCGCGAGCGGCTGGGGCCGCTGCGCGAGCGCTTCGCCTTCACGATGCTCGACTGCCCGCCGTCGCTCGGACCGGTCAGCGTCAACGCCCTGGTCGCCGCCGACCGCGTGGTCGTGCCGGTGCAGGCCGAGTACCTGGCGCTGGAGGGGCTGGTCCAGTTCCTCGACACGCTGGGGATGATCCGCCGCGAGCTCAACCCGGCACTGGACGTGTCGGGGCTGTTGATCACCATGCATGATGAGCGCACCCGCCTGGCCCAGGACGTCGAGCGTGAGCTGCGCGAGCATTTCCCTGAAATGGTCTTCGAGACGGTCATCCCGCGCAGCGTCAGGGTCGCCGAGGCGCCCAGCTTCGGCCGGCCGGTCACCGAGCACGCGCCGACCTCGCGCGGCGCCGGCGCCTACCGGGCGCTGGCGGAGGAGCTGACCAGCCGTGGCTAGCGCCGCCAAGGCGGGCAAGGGCAAAGCGCCGAAGCGCGGCATGGGGCGCGGCCTGGCGGCGATCCTTCCCGAGGGCGCCGGCGACGATGCCGTCGGCGAGCTGCGCGAGCTGCCGGTCGATCTGATCAAGCCCAACCCGAAGCAGCCGCGGACGAACTTCGACCCGGAGGCGCTCGCGGGCCTTGCCGATTCGATCGCCAGCAGTGGCATCGTGCAGCCGCTGCTCGTCCGCCCGCTACGCGACGGCAGCTACGAGCTGATCGCCGGAGAGCGGCGCTGGCGAGCGGCCCGGCAGGCGGGCCTCGACAAGGTGCCCGTCGTCGTCCGCGACCCCGAGCAGGCCGAGCGCCTCCAGGTGGCGCTGATCGAGAACATGGTCCGCGAGGACCTCAACCCGGTCGAGGAGGCGCGCGCCTGCGCAGCGCTGGTCGAGGACCTCGGCCTCTCCAAGGAGGACCTCGCTCGCCGGGTCGGCCGCAGCCGGCCGGCCGTCTCCAACCTGATCCGGCTACTCGACCTTCCCGACGAGGCGCTCGAGCTGCTCGAATCTGGCGAGCTGAGCGGCGGCCACGGGCGCGCCCTGCTCGCCGCCATGGGCAACGACGTGCGCCGCCGCCTTGCCCGCGACGCAGCGCGCAACGGCTGGTCGGTGCGGGAGACGGAGAACAGGGTTAAGCTGGCCAGCCAGCCAAAGCGCCCCAGCACGGCAAGCCCCAAACTCAGCCCCGAGGAGGAGGCGGCGATGAGCGACGCCGCCGACCGGCTCGAGACCGCGCTCGGCCACGAGGTTCGCGTACGGCCGAAAGGGGAGGGGATAGCGGTCGAGATCCGCCTCGCCGACCTCGACGAGGCGCTCCAGCTGGCCGCTATCATCGCCGACACCCCGGGCGATTAGCTCAGTTGGTTAGAGCGCGTCTCTGATAAGGACGAGGTCCCTGGTTCGAATCCAGGATCGCCCATGGCGCTTGCGCCGCTCCGCACTGGCGTAGCTCTGGCGGTACCTATAATTGGCCGTCCACCTCGGCGCGGAGGAACTTTGCAGCAGATGCAGATCTACGGGGTCAGCTTCGACATGGTCGGCAAGCAGCCGATCGTCTTGTTGAAGACTGTTGACGGCAATCGGTTCCTGCCGATCTGGATCGGGCATCCCGAGGCGGCGGCGATCCTGATGAAGCTGCAGGGGGCCTCGACGCCGCGGCCGATGACCCACGACCTGCTCTCCGACGTGCTCGAGCGACTCGACGCCAAGTGCGAGCGGGTTTCGGTCACCGAGCTGCGCGACAACACCTTCTACGCCTCGATCACCGTCTCGATCAACGGCTCGGAGCTGGAGATCGACTCGCGCCCGTCCGACGCCCTCGCCCTCGCCGTGCGCGTCTCGGCGCCGATCTACGCGGCCGAGGAGGTGATCGAGGAGTCGGCGATCGAGTTCGAGCACGAGGTCGAGGACACCGAGGAGGTCGTCGACAAGTTCAAAGAGTTCCTCGACGAGGTATCGCCAGATGATTTTGCGGAAGGAAGCTCCTAGGCGGCAGCCGGCTTCAGGGCCAGGTCGAGGATGCGCCCGACCAACTCCTCGAACGACATGCCCGCCGCCTCGGCGGCCTGGGGGAGGAGGCTGGTGTCGGTGAGGCCGGGGATCGCGTTGACCTCAAGCACCTGGGGGCCGTCCGCGGCGAGGATCAGGTCGACGCGGGAGAAGCCCGAGCAGCCGAGCGCCTCGTAGGCCTCGAGCGCCACACGGGTCACGCTCGCTGTCTCCTCCTCGCTCAGCTCTGCCGGGCAGACGAAGTCGGTGCGGCCGATCTCGTAGCGCGCCTCGAAGTCGTAGCGGTCCCCGCCGGCGGGGACCGCCTCGACCACCGGCAGCGGTTCGGAGCCGAGCACGCCGGCCGCCAGCTCGCGCCCCTCGACGAAGCGCTCGAGCAGGACGCGGTCGTCGTAGCTGAAGGCCGAGACGAGCGCCTCCGGCACCTCGAACCAGCCGGCGGCGAACTTGACGCCGAGCGCCGAGCCGCCGCGGCTCGGCTTGACGACGAGCGGGAAGCCGAGCCGCTCCTCCAGCTCGCCGAGCGCGTCGGCGGCGCCGAGCTCGCGGAAGGCGGTCTCGTTGAAGGCGAACCAGTCCGGCGTCGGCACGCCGGCCGAGCGCAGCTCGTGCTTGGCCCAGACCTTGTCCATGCAGCGGGCGCAGGCGGCGATCCCGGGGCCGGTGAAGGGGATGCCGAGCAGCTCGAGCAGCTCCTGCACGGTGCCGTCCTCACCGCCCAGCCCGTGCATGGCGACGAAAGCGGCGTCGGGCCGCTCCGCGGCGAGCCGCTTGACCAGGTCGCCGCCGGCGTCGATCGGCAGCACCTCGTGGCCGAGCCGCTCCAGCGCGTCCTCGACCCTGGCGCCCGAGCGCAGCGAGACCCCGCGCTCCAGCGAACGGCCGCCCTTGAGCACCGCGACCTTCACCCGGCTTCCTCACCCGACTTGCGAAACGGCAGAACGTCGGCGTCGCTCTCGCTCCCTTGCTCGCCGGGCGCCGGCTCAGGCACAGCGGGCTGTTCACCCGTCAAGGCCCCGTACAGCTCGACCTGCTCGGCGATCGCCTTGCCGATCCGGCGCACGCCCTCGCGGATCTCCTCCTCGCTCACCCCGGAGAAGTTGAGCCGCATCGAGTTGCGGCCGCGGCTCTCGTCGACGTAGGCGGCCTGGCCGGGGACGAAGGCGACGTCCTCGCGCAGCGCCTTCGCCAGCAGGTCGCCGGTGTCGATGTACTCGGGCAGGGTCGCCCAGATGAACAGGCCACCCTCCGGCTCGGTCCAGGTCGCCTGGGCGGGGAAGTGCTCGCGCAGGGCCGCGACCATCGTGTCCCGCCGGCCCTTGTAGATCTCGGCCAGGCTGTCGACGTACTGCCGCCAGCGCCCTTCGGCGAAGTACTCGCGGACGAAGTGCTGGGTGAGGGTCGAGGTGCAGAGGTCGGCCGCCTGCTTGCCGAGCACGATCTTCTCCATCACCGGCGGCGGCGCCACCGCCCAGCCCAGCCGGATGCCGGGCGAGAGGATCTTGGAGAAGGTGCCGACGTAGATGACGAAGTCGCCGCCGTCGAGCTGGTAGAGCGTCGGCAGCGGCTCGCCGCCGAAGCGCAGCAGGCCGTAGGGATTGTCCTCGACGAGGAGCAGCTCGCGCCGGCGCGCCAGCTCGACCAGGCGCTGCCGCCGCGGCAGCGAGAGGGTCACCCCGGATGGGTTCTGAAAGCTGGGGACCGAGTAGACGAATTTGGGGCGGCGGCCTTCCCGGTCGAGGCTCGTCAAAACCTCTTCCAGCTGCTCGACCCGCATCCCCTCGCCGTCGCAGTCGATCTGGATCGTCTCCGCCTGGTAGCTGCAGAAGACCGGCACCGCGCCGGGGTAGGTCGGCGCCTCGCAGACGACGACGTCGCCCGGGTCGACCAGCGTCTTGCAGACCAGGTCGATCGCCTGCTGGCCGCCGGTGGTGACGATCACGTCGTCGGGGTCGGGCAGCATCCCCTCCGCCCCCATCACCTGCAGGATGCAGTCGACGGTCTCGGCGAAGCCCTCGGTCGGCCCGTACTGGAGCGCCTCGGCGGCGGACTCCTGGGCGATCCGCGTCATCTGCGCGGCGAAGGCGGCGGCGGGGAAGGTCGAGGTATCGGGCAGGCCGCCGGCCAGCGAGATCACCTCCGGGCGCGCCGTGATCGCCATCAGGTCGCGCATCGCCGAGGAGCGCATCACCCCGGTGCGGGCGGCAAAGAGCCCGGCGTAGCGCTCCAGGTCGCGGGCGCCCGCGTGGGCGCGACGCCGGTGCGGGGTCTCTGCCATCCCTGGAGTGTAGGTTTTCGGCGTGAGCTTCCTCGAGGGAACCGGGTTCGTCCTCGGCGTCGGCATCGCAATCGGGATGCTGGCCGGGACCACCGGCACGCACGGCTCGGCACGCGGCCGGATGACCGTCCTGGCCGGCGCGATCGGCCTCGTGGCCGGCCTGCTGCTGGCCGGCGCGGCCGACCTCGCGGCGATCCTCGCGGCCCTCTTCTGCCTGCTGGGGGCCGTGGTCGGCTGCATCGTGGTCAGCGACGTCGTCAGCGGCGCCAACCGGCGCGAGGGCGCCGGCGGGGCGCTCGCCTTCCTCGTCTCCCTGGCGGCGCTCGTCGTCCTCGCAATCGCGCTGCTGCTCAAGCCGCTCGCCATCCTGGTCCTCGCCGCTCTGCTCGCGCTCGGCGTCTCCCGGCACCAGCGCGCGCAGCGCAAGCACGCCGGCTTGCGCATCCTGCGCTGAAATCAAGCGCCGCCTCCTCCGCTCCCGCGAATCAGACGTTCAGAATCACGGCGGTGGCCGCGAAGAAGCTGATCCTCACCTACGTCGACTCGCTGCGCACCGACATGCTGGAGGAGGCGATCGCCGCGGGGCGTGCCCCCAACTTCGGCGCCCTGGTCGAGCGCGGCACGCTGATCCCCGACTGCGTCTCCAGCTTTCCCTCGGTCACTCCGGTCGCCTGCGCGGAGATGGTCACCGGCGTCGCCGCCGACCGTCACTGGATCAGCGGCATGAACTGGTACCACCGGCTGGAGCGGCGCTACGTCGAGTACGGCTCCTCGCTGGAAGCGACCCGCACGGTCGGCGTCTTCCGCGCCCTCTACGACCTCGTCTACAACATGAACCTCGCCCACCTCAACCCCGCGGTGGAGACCCTGTTCGAGCGACTCGACGACGCCGGCGTCCGCACCGCCAGCACGCCGTTCCTGATCTACCGCGGCCGCCACCGCCACCAGGTCTCGCTCGAGGGGCTGCTGCGTCGCGCGGTGGAGACGACGCGGCTCAAGTTCCGCCACCATACCTGGGGTCCGGCCGAGCTCTTCTACGGTGACCTCTACGCCAGCCGCGACGTGCCCTGCAAGCCCTCCTCGATACCGGGCGCGCGCGACGCCTACTCGGCCTGCTGCGCGGCGGAGCTGGTCCGCGACGGCGGCTTCGACTTCCTCCTTTTCTCGTTGCCCGACAACGACAACTACTCCCACCGGCATGGGCCGGCGGCGAGCGTCGAGTCGATCGCCCGCGCCGACGCCTGCTTCGGCGAGCTCGCCGAAGCAGGCGGCGGCCTGGAGGAGCTGCTCGCCGAGCATGCCGTGATCCTGCTCGCCGACCATGCCCACACGCCGGTCGAGCGCGGCCTGCCGCTCGCCGAGATCCTCGGCCGGGACTGGACGGTGCTGGCGCCCTCCGACGACCGACCGGAGCTGGCCCAGCTGGCGGTCAGCCCGACCAGCCGCGCCGCCCACGTCTACCTGCTGCCCGGCGAGGGCGAGCGCGCCGACCGCGACGAGGTGCGGCGGCGATTGGCAGGGATCGAAGGGGTCGACCTGGTCTGCCGGCGGGAGGGAGAGAGCGCCGTGGTCGAGCGGGGCGGCGAGCAGCTGCGCTTCCGCCCCGGCAGCGACGTCAAGGACCTGCGCGGCACACGTTGGAATTTCGACGGCGACGTGGCGACGCTGCCGGCGGTGGAGTACCCGGATGCGTTCGCCCGCGTCTTCTCGGCGGTCAGCGCGCCGCAGGCGGGCGACTTCGTCCTCTCGCTGACACCCGGCTATGAGGCCGTCGACTGGGGTGGGATCAGCCACGCGGGTGGCGGCAGCCACGGTTCCCTGCACGCCGAGGACTCGCTCGGCCCGCTGCTCTTCGTCGGCTGCGGTCCCGACGATCCGGCAGCCCGCCGGCAATGGGCTTTGCGCGATGTGGCGCCGACCGTGCTCAACCATTTCGGCATCGGGTGATGGAGGCGCAGGCAGCGGTCCTGGAGTGCCCATGTTCGCTCCGCTCCGCTCCGCTCACTATGTTGGAGCGGCCGCGCCGCTGGAACCTCTCGCCGGTGCGCCGCTTCGCGAGGCACTCCAGGACCGCTGCCTGCGCCTCTGCGCTCGTTCTCTTCCTGTCTGCGCCAACTGGTGCTTGTGCGGCCGGTGTGAGCGAAGCGGACGCGGTGCGGGCCGCCAACCGCGACGCGAAGGTCGTCGACCAGCGGCAGAAGAACGACGGGCTGACCCACAGCGCCGCGATGGTCGAGGGGCGCTGGGAGGTCGCCTACTTCGCCGCCGACGAGCAGGTCGCGCTGGCGATCGTCGACCCGGACACGGGCGAGGTGGTCGAGTCGTGGACCGGCTACCAAGTCGCTTGGAAGATGGCGCGGGGGTACGAGGGCGCCTTCGGCCACAAGCTCAACGCGCCCTACGTCTTCCTGCCGCTCTGCGCGCTGTTCCTGATCGGGTTGGTCGACTGGCGGCGGCCCTGGCGGCCGGCGACGCTCGACCTGCTCGTCCTGCTGGGCTTCGGCGTCTCGCACTACTTCTTCAACCGGGCCGCGATCGGCGTCTCGGTTCCGCTGCAGTACCCCGTGCTGCTCTACCTGCTCGGGCGGGCGCTGTGGATCGGCCTGCGCGGCCGCGGCGAGGGCCTGCGCCCGGTCTGGCCGGCGGCCTGGCTGCTGATCGCCGCCCTCTTCCTGATCGGCTTCCGCGCCGGTCTCAACGTCTCCGATTCGGGCGTGATCGACGTCGGCTACGCCGGCGTCGTCGGCGCCGAGCGGATCGCCCACGGCGAGCCGCTGTACGGCAACTTCCCCGAGGACGTCTCCCAGGGGGACACCTACGGCCCCGCCGCCTACCTCGCCTACGTCCCTTTCGAGCTGATCTGGCCCTGGGGCGGGGAGTGGGACGACCTGCCGGCGGCCCACGGTGCCGCAGTCACCTTCGACCTAGTCACCTTCGCACTCCTGATCCTTCTCGCCCTGCGCATCCGCCCCGGTCCCGGAGGCCGCAAGCTCGCCGCCACCCTCGCCTTCGGCTGGGCCGCCTACCCCTACACGGCGTTCGCGCTCGAGTCGAACTCCAACGACACGCTCGTCGCCGCGCTCCTCGTCGCCACCCTGCTCCTCCTCGCCCGCCCTGTAGCGCGCGGGTCTCTCGCGGCCCTCGCCGCCCTCACCAAGTTCGCCCCGCTCGTCCTCGCTCCGATGCTCGCCGGCTACGACGGCCGCACCCGCCGGTTCGCGCTTGCCTTTGCCGCCACGGCCGCCCTGCTGATGCTGTGGCCGGCGATCGATCCGGGCCTGGGAACGTTCTACGACCGCACGCTCGGCTACCAGGCAGGTCGCGACTCGCCATTCAGCATCTGGGGGCAAGTGCCGGCTCTGGAGCCGCTTCGTATCGCGGTCCTCGTTGCCACCGGACTCTCGGCGATCGCCTTCGCTTTCTACCCGCGCCGCAAGTCGCTCGCCCAGGTCGCCGCCCTTAGTGCGGCCCTGCTGATCGGCCTCCAACTGACCGCCGAGCACTGGTTCTACCTCTACGTCGTCTGGCTCTACCCGCTGCTGCTGGTGGCAATGAGCTGTGGAGACGTGAATTCTGCGCGGCTGTCCAGACAGAGTGCGGGACAGAGAGCAGGACAATTTTAGGGGGCTGAAGTTCTGATTTCGCTCTATAATAGGCAGTGTGAATCCCAGGCAAACCTTGATTCCAACCGTAGGAAGGGCCTACGAGGAGACCCACCCCTGGATCGATTTTCGCGTCGATCTGCGCCCCGCACCCCCGGAGCTGTGGATGCTGCTCGGCGAGGCCCGATCGAAGATCGAGCACGTCGCCGGCTCTCTGCTCAATCCCCGGGTTGCGCGGGAGATGCACATCGTCTACCTGGCCAAGGGCGTGCTCGCCACGACGGCGATCGAGGGCAACACCCTGTCCGAGGACGAGGCAAGGCGCCGGGTCGAGGGAGATCTCGAGCTACCCCCCTCGCGCGAGTACCTGGGCCGCGAGATCGACAACATCCTGGCGGCGTTCAACCAGATCAGGGACGAGCTCGTGGAGGGCGCGTCGCCGCCGATGAGCCGGGCGACCATCGAGAACTACAACCGGCTGATCCTGGACGGGCTCGAGCTCGATGAGGGTGTCGTTCCAGGACAGATCCCCGCCCACGCGGTGGCGGTGGGGGGCTACCTGGGGGCTCCGCGAGAGGACTGCGGTTTCTTGCTCGAACGACTTTCCGAGTGGTTGAACGGGCCGGACTTCGCGCCGAGGGGCTCGGACTGGGAGCTGCCGATGGCGATCGTAAAGGCGATCGTCGCCCACCTCTACATTGCCTGGATCCACCCGTTCGGAGATGGCAACGGCCGCACCGCGCGCCTGATGGAGCTGCGGATTCTCTTGGAAGCCGGCGTGCCCACGCCGGCGACGCACCTGCTGAGCAATCACTACAACCAGACCCGAACCGAGTACTACCGGCAGCTTCGCCAGGCCAGCGGCGGAAGCGGGGGGGTGCTTTCGTTCATCCACTATGCGCTCCGCGGATTCGTCGACGGTCTTCGGGATCAGCTGGGCACGATTCGCTCGCAGCAGTTCGCCGATCGCTGGGAGCAGTACGTCTATGAGCAGTTCGGCCGGACCACGACGCCCGCTCGTCAGCGTCAGCGTCAGCTGGTGCTGGAGATGTCAAAGGTCGACGAGGTGTTGACGAAGGACGAGCTGCCGACCCTCAGCCGCGCTCTGCTCGAGATGTACAGCGGCAGGACCGGCAAGACTTTGTCCAGGGACGTGAACGCGGTCCTGAAGATGGGCCTGGTACGGCGCGCCGGGCGCGGCTACGTGCCGAACAAGGGCGTCATCGAGGCGTTCCTGCCGGTGAGGGCCGAGGCGAGCCGAGCCTGAGAGGCGGGTCGGAGCTAGCTGGTCGGAGCAGGCACCATCACCTGCTCGATCGAGTCGGCCAGGCCCCGGTCGTCGACCTCGACCGCGGCGCCCATCACCCAGACGTCCTCGGTGGCGGTCTCGAACTTGACCGGCATCTGGGTGGTCATCGCCTCCAGCACCTGCTCGGGCTTGACCCCGAGGACGCTGGTGCGCGAGCCGGTCATGCCGACGTCGGAGATGTAGGCGGTGCCGCCGGGGAGGACGCGGGCGTCGGCGGTCGGCACGTGGGTGTGGGTGCCGAAGACGGCGGCGACGCGGCCGTCGAGGTGCCAGCCCATCGCCACCTTCTCGCTCGTCACCTCGGCGTGGAAGTCGACGACGACGACGTCTGCCTCGATCCGCTCGAGGATGCTGTCGACCTCGTGGAAGGGGGAGCGGGCCACGGTCAGGCCGATCGCGCCGCTGAGGTTGATCACGCCGATCCGCTTGCCGGCGGCCTCGGCGACCATGTGGCCGCGGCCCGGGTTCGCGTGCGGGTAGTTTGCCGGCCGCACCACCCGCTCGGCCCGATCGAGGAAGTCGTAGGCCTCGCGGTGGCGGTAGACGTGGTTGCCGGTGGTGATCGCGCCGGCGCCGGCCTCGAACAGTGCCTTCGCCGTCTTCTCGGTGATCCCCATGCCGCCGGCCGAGTTCTCGCCGTTGACGATCACGAGGTCGGGCTCGTAGCGCTCGCGCAGCTCCGGCATCGCCGCCTTCATCCCCCGCCGCCCGGGTCCACCGACCACGTCGCCGATGAAGAGGATCCGCATGACGCGACCCTATAGCGCCCGTCCGACCGCGCGGCCCCGTCCCCGTAGAATCGGGCCGATGCAGTTCCCGAGCACGCGAATGCGACGCCTGCGCCGCAGCGAGACCCTGCGCGGACTGGTCCGCGAAACCGAGCTCAGCCCGGCGCACCTGATCCAGCCGGCCTTCGTCGTCGCCGGCGAGGGCGTGCGCGAAGAGGTTCCCTCGATGCCGGGAATCGAGCGCTTCTCGATCTCCGAGCTGGTCGCCGAGGCCACCGAGATCGCCGCCGCCGGGATCGGCGCGCTGCTCCTCTTCGGCGTCCCCGCCGACAAGGACGAGGTCGGCTCCGGCGCCTACGATGCCGAGGGCGTCGTGCAGATGGCGGTGCGGGCGCTGAAGGAGGCCCATCCGGGACTGACCGCGATCACCGACGTGTGCCTGTGCGAGTACACCTCGCACGGCCACTGCGGCTACCTGCGCGACGGTGAGGTCGACAACGACCTCACCGTGGAGCTGCTGGCCAAAACTGCGATCTCCCACGCCGACGCCGGGGCCGACGCGGTCGCGCCGAGCGACATGATGGACGGCCGTGTGGGCACGATCCGCCGGCAGCTCGACGAGGAGGGCCACCCCGGCCTGCCGATCGTCGCCTACAGCGCCAAGTACGCCTCCGCCTTCTACGGCCCCTTCCGCGAGGCGGCCGAGTCGTCGCCGGCGACCGCCGACCGCCGCGGCTACCAGCTCGACCCCGCCAACGCCGCCGAAGCGGTCCGCGAGGCGAAGCTCGACCTCGACGAGGGCGCCGACATGCTGATGGTCAAGCCGGCGACGCCCTACCTCGACGTCGTCCGCCGGGTGAAGGAGGAGACCGGCGCCCCGGTCGCCGCCTACCACGTCTCCGGCGAGTACTCGATGCTCAAGGCCGCCGCAGCGGAGGGCTGGATCGACGAGCGCGCCGCCGTGCTCGAGACGCTGACCTCGATCCGCCGCGCCGGGGCCGACGCGATCGTCACCTACTACGCGAAGGAGGCCGCCGAATGGCTTCGGTAAAAACGCCGCAGTCGAAGGCGCGCAGCCGCAAGGACGGCGCCGCGATCCCGCTCGACGAGGCCGACAAGCGGCTGATGAACCTGCTGCAGTCGAGCTTCCCGCTCGACCCCGAGCCCTTCGCGCTGCTCGCCTCCAAGGCGGAGCTGGAGCTGGAGGACGTCCTCGCCCGCGCTCGCCGCCTGCTGGACGAGCGGATCATCCGTGAGATCACGCCGATCTTCGACACCCGGGCGCTCGGCTACGAATCGATGCTGGTCGCGGCGAAAGTCGACGCCGAGCACCCGCAGCGCGCCGCCGCCGCGGTCAATGCCCACCCCGGCGTCTCCCACAACTACCTGCGCACCCACGACTTCAACCTCTGGTTCACGATCGCCGTCCCGCCGGATTCGAAGCTCGGCATGGACGGCACGCTGGAGGCGTTGATGCGGGAGACCGGCGCCGAGTCGATGCGCCAGCTGCCGACCCTGACCCTGTTCAAGATCAACATGAACCTGGAGATGGAGAAGGGCACCGAGGCGCTCTCGTCCGCGGTCGAGGCCGCCCCGCCGCGTGAGCTGGAGCGCCGGCCCTACGACGCCGGCGACGTCGCCACGATCCGCGCCATGCAGGGGCCGATGGAGGCGGTCGAGCGTCCCTACGACGCCCCGGGGGAGGAGCTGGGGATCGGCGTCGAGGAGCTGCTCGAGCGCCTGCGCGGCATGGTCGAGCGCAAGCTGCTGCGCCGCGTCGCCGCGATCCTCTACCACCGCCGCGCCGGCTTCTCGGCCAACGGGATGGGCGTCTGGAAGGTCCCGGAGGAGGAGATCCTCGAGACCGGGCGGCGGATGGCCGCCTTCCGCGGCATCTCCCACTGCTACCAGCGCCCCACCTACGAGGATTGGCCCTACAGCGTCTTCACCATGGCCCACGGCCGCTCCAAAGAGGAGTGCGACGCGATCCTCGACTCGATCGCAACGGAGTGCGGGCTGGGCCCCGAGGACCGCGCCACCCTCTACTCCTCGACCGAGTACAAGAAGATCCGCCTGCACTACTTCACGGATGCGTACGCAGAGTGGGAGGCTGAGCATTCCTAGCCACGAGCGCTCCGCCGAGCTTTTCCGGCGGGCGTCGAGGGTGCTTCCCGGCGGGGTCAACTCGCCCGTGCGCGCGATGCGGCAGATCGGCCGCGAGCCGATCTTCATCGAGCGGGGCGAGGGCTGCGAGCTGGTCGACGTCGACGGCAACCGCTACCTCGACTGGGTCGGCTCCTGGGGGCCGCTGATCCTCGGCCACGCCCACCCGACCGTGGTCGAGGCGGTGACCGCCGCGGCGGCGGCGGGAGCCAGCTACGGCGCCGCGACCGAGCCCGAGGTCGAGCTGGCCGAGGAGGTCGTCGCGCGCGTCCCCTCGGTCGAGATGGTGCGGATGACCAGCTCGGGGACCGAGGCGGCGATGGGCGCCGTCCGTCTCGCCCGCGCCCTGACCGGTCGTGAGATCGTGGTCAAGTTCGCCGGCGCCTACCACGGCCACTCCGACGGCCTGCTCGCCGACGCCGGCTCCGGCCTGGCGACGCTCGCGGTGCCGGCGAGCCCCGGCGTGACCGCCGCGCAGGCGGCGGGCACCGTCGTCGTCCCCTGGAACGACCGCGCTGCCGTCGCCGAGGCCCTCCAGGCTCACGAGGTCGCCGCTCTGATCGCCGAGCCGCTGCCTGCCAACATGGGCGTCGTCCCGGCCGAAGCGGGGTTCCTCGAGTTCCTCCGCGCGGCGACGCGCGAGGCCGGCGCTCTGCTCGTCTTCGACGAGGTGATCAGCGGCTTCCGCCTCGGCCGCGGCGGCGCCCAGGGCGTCTACGGAATCGACCCCGACCTCACCGTGCTCGGCAAGGTGCTCGGCGGCGGCCTGCCGGCAGCCGCCTTCGGCGGGCCGGCGGCGGCGATGGAGCGGATAGCGCCGGTCGGCGACGTCTACCAGGCGGGGACGCTGTCCGGCAACCCGCCGGCGATGGCCGCCGGCCTGGCGACGCTGCGCCGACTCGACGCCCCCGCCTACGAGCGCCTCGCGGCGCTCACCCGGCGCCTCGCGGCGGGGCTCGAGGAGCTCGCCGCGGGCCGGCCGCTGCGCGTCTCCTCGGCCACCGGCCTGCTGACGCTCTTCTTCAGCGAGGCAGCCGTGACCGACTTCGCCGCTGTCGGCGCCTGCGACCTCGACGCGCACGCCCGCTTCTGCCGGGCGATGCTCGACCGCGGCGTCTACCCGCCGCCGTCGCAGTTCGAGGCCTGGTTCGTCTCCCTCGCCCACGACGAGGCAAGCGTCGACCGCACGCTCGAAGCGACGGCGGAGTCGCTGCGGGAGGCCCTTCGGTGAGTGGGCGTGGCCCCTTTTACCCCGTATACGACGTAAAAGGGGCCACGCATGGCTGATTCGGCCAATGCCCTGCAGACCCTGGCGGCGCAGCTGCGCGAGGAGGACACGCCGATCTCCCCCCACGTGGTCGAGCCGACAGCCGAGCCGGCGTTCGAGCTGAGCGGCGACTACGAGCTGGTCGTCGAGGCGATCTACGAGGGCTACCTGCTGCACTACGCCGAGCCGCGCCTGCTCGCCGGCCACGACGACGATCTCGCCCTGCTCGCCGGCGACTATCTCTACGCGCTCGGCCTCGACCGCCTCGCCGCCCTCGGCGACACCGCCGCGGTGAAGGTGCTCGCCGACCTGATCGGCAAATGCGCTCAACTTCATACGGAAAAAAGGATCGAAGAGATTCCGAGTCTCTGGTGGGCGGCGGTTGAGGAAATAAGAAGTTCCTCCTGAGAGGGTCTCCGACCAAGCAGTTCAAGGACGCAGGGAGGTCGGCAAGGGGAGCGCACTATCGTGCGTGACCCGCAGCCGGCCGACTGAGGACGCCGAAATGCGCCGGTCGGAGACCCTCAGCGGACGGTGCAGCTGCGGACCAGCGAAGTGGACACAGTCTTGCCGCCGGCGAAGCCGAACTCGGCGCGGGCGAACGGGTAAACGGCGCCGGGGAATCCCGCCGGCGCCGCGCAGCGGGCGCTGACGAAGCTGCGCCGCTTGCCGCGGTAGCTGTAGGTTCGCCGCAGCCTCATCTCGAAGTGGGTCACGTAGGCCCATTTGCGCGCCGTCTGCGGCAGCGTCGTCTCGATCACGTTGCCGTAGGTCCCCTTGCGCTTGCGGATCTTGAAGGTGAGGACGAAAGCCGACGGCGGTTTGCGCCCGTAGACCTGCGCAAGCAATCGCCGCTCGCCGCCGGAGCGGGCGGCGTTGAAGACGAGCATCGGACCCTTGAAGGTGAACGGCATCTGGTTCTCGAGCAGGACCCGCACCCGCACCCTGCCGGTGCCGACGATCGCCCCGCCGCAGATCCGCCGCGCCGCCCCCACCGTCGACGGCTGGATCCGCCGCACGCGGCAGGTCGGCAGGCCGCGGTCGAAGATCCTGCCGCCGCGGTTGATCGCGATCGAGATGCGGCGCAGCTGCGGCGGGGGGTCGGCCCCGTCGGTCGTCCTGAAGGTGCTGTCGACGCTTACCGCGACGGGCGCGGTCCCCGCCCGGGGCAGTGCCCGCGGCGAGATCCCGCCGTCGAAGTTGACGATCAGGTTCCCCTCCTGCTCCACCTCGGCTTGGGCGGCGCCGGCGGCAGCGGCGGCGAGGAGCAGCGTCAGCCCGATCGCCGCCGCCCGCATGCTAGATGAACTTGGAGGAGTCGATCCTGCACTCCTTGAAGCCGAAGCTGATCACCGTGTTGTTGGCGCGGTTGTTGTTGCGGTTGAGCTTCACCGCCAGCTTCTGTGCCTTGAACTTGTTGTTCGACTTGAGCGCCTTGCCGATCAGGAAGAGGAACTGCTTCTCGCTCTTCAGGTAGCCGATCCATTTCGTCAGCTTCGCCGCGTCGGCTTCCGGGCGCGGCACGGCGGCGATCTGCCTGACCGACCTGCCGAGCGCACCGGAGGCGCGGATGAAGCGTCGTCCCGCCGGGTGCAGCTTGCCCTTCTGGACCTGGCCTTTGACGCCCTTGAGGATGCGCGAGTTGGCCTTGGTGTTGGCGGCGCAGATCGGCTCGACCCGGTCGCGGTATTCGCCCCGCGGGTCTTCGCCTTCGACCGCGGCGGCGGCCGGGACGACGACGAGCAATGCCACGGCCGAGGCCAAGGCAAGCCTGAGTAGAGCCGACATCGGTGCTGAGCTTCCCACTAGATCCTCCTGTTCGCTGGCCGGCCCGGCGCCGGCGCCCAGGGGCGCCCGCCCGGTCCCTGCATCCCTGCTGTCAAGTTACACGAGTTCGCATCCGCTGCTCTGCTTTAACCCGCCCGGGAGCCGTGAAGATCGATCTCGGGCAGGATTCTCTCCAACGGGCGCGGCAGCCACCAGACCCGATCGCCGAGCAGCAGCATCAGCGCCGGCAGCAGGACGATGCGGATCACGGTCGCGTCGAGCAGCACGGCGACCGCGAGGCCGACGCCGAGCTGGCTCACGGTGGCGATGTTGGCGCCGGCGAAGGCGACGAAGACGGCCATCATGATCGCCGCCGCGCCGGTGATCACCCTCGCGGTCTTTTCCAGGCCGAAGACCACCGCCTCCTGGTTGGAGGAGTTGTTCTCGTAGTGCTCGCGCATCCGCATCAAGAGGAACACCGCGTAATCGATCGAGAGGCCGAAGACGATCCCGAAGATGCCCGCCGCGCCGATCGCGTCGACGTAGGTGCGGCCGCCCAGCGGCCATCCCTGCGGCACCTCGAAGAGCAGGGTGAGCACCCCGAAGGCGACGGCGACCGTGATCAGGTTGAGGGCGACGGCGATCGCCGCCACCAGCAGCGCCCGCAGGATGACGACCAGGATGAAGAAGGTGGCGATCGTGATCACCGCGACCATGATCGGGATTCGCTCCGAGATGACGTCGGTGTAGTCGATCAGCTCGGCGGCCGCCCCGGTGACTCCGGTGGTCGCGCCGGCGGCGACGGCGAGGGCGTCGGCGTCGTCCTTGAGGCGCTCGTTGAGCGCGGTCGAGCCGGGGGTGTTGAAGGTGTAGCGGGGGATGACGACCATCTGCGCCGCCTGGCCGCCCCCATCGACGTCGACGATCTCGGAGACCCGCTTGCGCTCTTCGCGCGGCGCCCCCTGTAGGGCGGAGAGGACGAAGTAGCCCGAGTCGAAGATGCCGGGCGAGTTGCGGCGCAACCTGTCGACCTGCCGGTCGAAGCGTTCGGCGCCGCTGGAGACGCGCACGTTGGCGCGGCGCAGGCCGGTCTGCAGCGGCTGCGATCGCTGGAAGCCTTCGGCGAGGCGCTGTTCGAGCGTGTCGGCGCCGCCGCGCAGCTGCGCCAGCCCGTCGACCAGCTGTGCGGTGCCGCCGCGCAGCCTCTCCAGCCCGCCCGGCAGGTCGCCCGCCGCCTCGGCCAGCCGTTCGGCGCCGTCCTGCAGCCGGCGGCTGCCTTCGGTCAGCCGCACCTCGCCGTCGTGCAGCCGCTCGGAGAGGTTGCGCAGCCGCTGCGCGTCGTTGCGGGCGATCGCCAGGCTTTCGACCAGCAGCTGCGCCTGGCGTGCCTCCTGCGCGAGGCTGGGATCGCTCGCCGCGCCCCGTTTGAGTTCGGCGCGCAGCTGCCGTGCTCGCTCGAGCGCGTTGTCGCGCACCCGGTTGAGCAGTTCGTCCGCATTGCCTTCGATCGACAGCGCCCCCAGCTGCGCCTGCTCCTGCCCTTCGGTCAGCCGGGCGGAGCCGCCCGCCAACCGGTCGAGCGCGCCGCCGGCCCGTTCGGCGCCCGAAACCGCGCGGGCGAGGCCGCCTTCGATCTGCTCGGCCCCGTCCCCAGCCCGGCCGGTGCCGGTGGCGAGCAGCCCCGCCCCGTAAGTCGCCTTCTCCAGCCCGGAGCGCAGCTGGGCGACCCCCTCGGCAGCGCCGCCCAGCCGCCGCCCGAGCTTCCTGAACTCCTCCGGGTTGGCCTCGCCGCGGCCGGCGAGCAGGTCGTTGCCGCTCTTGCGCAGCGGTTTCGTCTGGCGCCTGACCTGGGCCGGGCCGATCACCGCCTGCACGCCCGGGTCGGCCGCGATCCGCCGCTGCCAACGGCTCAGCGCGGCGAGGCTGCGGGGGCCGGTGATCGGGCCGTCGTTGGAGACCGCGACGACGACGAAGGGGGCGTCCCAGCCGGGGCCGATCTCCTCGGCGATCAGCTCCGCTTCCTCGCGGGCCTGGTTGCCGGCCGGCAGCTGCTCGGCGCTCGGCGGCCCGGTTTTCAGCGCCATCACCGGGGCGGCGAGCAGCAGCACTACGCCGCCGATCAGCAGGGTGGCCAGGAGCGGCCGGCCGATCGCCCGGTGGACGAGCGCCATCACCCCGTCCCCGTCCCCGTTGCCGCCGATCCGCCAGCGGTTGACGTTGTGGCCGGTCACCAGCAGCAGCGCCGGGCCGATCAGCGCGGCGACCAGGACGCTGATCCCGGTGACGACGATCGCCGTCCCGGCCAGCGAGACGAGCAGCGAGCCCGGCATCACGAAAAGGGTCACCAGCATCGCCAGGAAGAGGGTCGAGCCGGCGAAAGCCGTCGTCCGTCCGGCGGTGCGCCGCGTCATCCGCGCCGCCTCCAGCGGCGCCGCCCCGGTCCCGAGCTCCTCGCGGAAGCGGGAGACCATCAGCAGCGAGTAGTCGACGCCGAGCGCCAGGCCCATCATCGAGGCGACGGTCAGGGCGAAGCCGTCGATCGCGATCCAGTCGGCGGCGACCGCCAGCACGCCGCGCGTCGAGAACACGGTGATCGCCCCGAAGACGAGCGGGATCGCGGCGGCGACCGGCGAGCGGAAGACCAGCAGCAGGACGACCAAGAGGAAGGGGATCGCGACCAGCTCGGCGACCTCGGTCGAGTGCACCGCCTCGTCGATGATCGCCCGCGAGAGGCTGGCGAAGCCGGTCTGCGAGGCCCGCACCGGCGGCGAGATCTCCTCCCCCAGGGTCTCCTCCAGGTGGGGGACGGTCTCCTTCACCGCCTGCTCGGCGTCGACGTGGAAGTCGACGAAGATCAGCGCCTTGCGCGGGCCGGGGCGGAGGCGGTCGACGCTGCCCTTGTCCCAGGGGGAGATCGTCGATACGCCCGGGTCGGAGCGCAGCTCGCGGATCAGGTCCGGGCCCTGGCGGTCGAGCGCCCCCGGCGGGCCCTGCAGGAGGACGATGAAGGGCGCCGTGTCGCCGAAGTACTTCTCGGCGAGCTCGCTGCCGTGGCCGGACTCGGTCCCCGGGATGCTGAGCGAGGTCGGCCGCAGCTCGTCCTTGACTCCCTGGGCGAGGACGGTGAGCACGGCAATCACCGCCAGGGCGGCGATCAGCACCGCCCACGGACGCCGCAGCGAAAGCGGCAGCTGGCTGTCCTCCCCTCGCCTGGTAAACACCCGAGTTGCTTATACCAGCCCAGTCGTGCCGGACGTCGCCATTGTTAACGCTCTGTACACAATGGCCCAGCCCGGGCACGGCTCGACCTCGGCGGCGCCGCCGAGGCAATAAACTCCCCGGCCCTGGCAAGTGGCGAGATTGGCTGACGAGGCGAACAAGCGAAACGGCGCCGAGACGGGTCCGACCGAGCGGGAGAAGCCCGCCCCTCCCGGCTACTTCGAGGGCGAGTCGATGACCCGCCGCCGCGTCTTCACGGTCGCCGCACAGGGGTTGGGCGGCGTCGCCGGCGCGGCGATCGTGCTGCCCGCGGTCGGCTTCGCCGTGGCGCCGATCTTCCACCGCGGCAAGGAGCGCTGGGAGGAGGTCGGCGCGCTGGACGACTTCGTCGCCGACACCTACCGCCAGGTGGTCTTCACCGAGACCGAGGGAATCGCCGACGCGGGCAAGACGACCGCCTACGTGCGCAAGGGCTCGCGCGAGCTGGGCGAGGACCCGAGCGAGATCGTCGCGATCTCCAACCGCTGCGCCCATCTGGGCTGTCCGGTGCGCTTCGTCGAGGCCGCCGGCAACTTCATCTGCCCCTGCCACGGCGGCGTCTACGACTTCGTCGGCAAGGTGCTCGGCGGCCCGCCCGTGCGCCCCCTCGACCGCTTCCAGACGCGCATCCGCGGCGGCCGGGTCGAGGTCGGCCCCCGCTACAGCGTCACCTCGCAGCTCGACCCGGTGCGCGCCCGCGACCCGGGCGAGTTCACCGGCGGGATCTGGGAGTACCTCTACCCGCCGCGCCCGTCCACCTTCCCGCCGCCGAGCGGAGGCTAGACGGATGAAGCTCGACTCGCTGATCCCCGCCCCGCTCCGCAAACCGGCCAAGCCCGGCCAGGGCGACGGCGCCAAGGGCGCCGCCCCCGCCGACCTGAAGACGGCGCCGGAGCGCCCCTCCGAGGCGCAGAAGCTGGGCGACCGCGCCAAAGAGGCGCCGGCCGACGTGCTCGCCTGGGTCGACCAGCGCACCGCCGCCTCCGGCTTCCTCACCGGGATGCTCTACCGCAAGGTGCCGAAGGGCACCAACTGGTTCTACACGCTCGGCTCGGCGACCCTCTTCGCCTTCATCGTCCAGGCGGTCACCGGCGTCTTCCTGGCGATGTTCTACGTGCCCTCGCCGACCGAGGCCTACGCCTCGATCTCGCACATCAACAACGAGGTCTTCCTCGGCCAGTTCGTGCACGGGATGCACAAATGGGGGTCGAGCGTGATGGTGATCATGATCTTCCTCCACATGGGGCGCACCTTCTTCTTCGGCGCCTACAAGTACCCGCGCGAGCTCAACTGGGTGATCGGGGTCGTGCTGCTGATCCTGACGATGACGATGGCCTTCACCGGCTACCTGCTGCCCTTCGACCAGCGCTCCTTCTGGGCCTCGGTCGTCGGCATCAACATCAACGGCACCGGCCCGGTCCTCGGCCCCTACCTGAGCGACTTCCTGCGCGCCGGCCCGGAGCTGGGGGCGACGACGCTCTCGCGCTTCTACGCGATCCACATGCTGCTCATCCCCGGCGCCCTGATCGCCCTGATCGGCGCCCACCTCTACCTGGTGGTCAAGCTGGGCACGACCGCGCCGCCCTGGCTCAAAGCCGAACGACCGAAGAACGCAAGGCCCATGTCTCGACTCGAGGGCGGCGCCAACGGGGGAGCGTCGCGGCGATGAAGCCGGCCGACAAGCAGGCCTATCTCGAGGAGTACGAGCTGCTGAAGAAGAAGGGCAAGCCCTTCTTCCCCTACGCGGTGCTCAAGGACTCGACGATGGCGCTGCTGGTGGTCGGCACGATCATCGCGATGTCGATCGTGCTCGGCGCCGAGCAGGGGCCCAAGGCCGACCCGACGACGACCACCTACGTGCCGCGGCCCGAGTGGTACTTCTTCTTCCTCTTCGAGCTGCTGCGGGTGATCAAACCGCCCGAGCTGGTCCCGATCGCGACGATCGGCATCCCGACCATCTGCATGGTGCTGCTCCTGTTGCTGCCCTTCTACGACCGCGGCCCGGAGCGCAACCCGGCGCGGCGGCCGCTCGCCACCACGGCCGGCGTGCTGACGATCGTCTCGATGGCCTACCTGACCTTCCTCGGCGCCACCGCCGGCTCGCCGACCGAGATCGAGATGGAGGTGGCGCCCCGCTACGAGGCCGGCAAGGAGATCGCCGTCGGCGCCGGCTGCCTCGCCTGCCACAAGATCGGCGAGAACGGCAACGACGGCCCGGGGGTGGAGCTGACCCACATCGGCAGCCAGGTGCCGCGCGCCGCGATCCTCCGCTCGGTCGAAATCGGGCCGGGCATCATGCCCTCCTTCCGCGACCTGCCCCCCAAAAAGCTCAACCAGCTCGCCGATTTCCTCGCGTCGCTCGACTGAGGGTTCCGGCCGAGGCCGTGTCACATGAATCCTGACACCCGGCCTCAGCCTTCGCGAGATACAGCTCAGTTCTCTGAGCAGGTTCAAGGCATGTTCGATCGGATCGCCGGTCGATACGACCTGCTGAATACGCTGATGACGGCGGGCCTCCATCACGCATGGAGAGAGCGGGCCGCCGATCGGGCTGAAGTCTCACCGGGTAACTCCGTTCTGGATGTCTGCTGTGGGACCGGCGACCTCGCATTGGAGCTTGCTCGACGCGTCGCGCCCGCTGGGACTGTCATCGGCTGCGACTTCTCCGAGCCTATGCTCGATCTCGCCAGGGATAAGGCTGCCAAGCGACAGGCCGAGGGGGTTCGTTTCGAGTGGGCGGATGCGCTGCGCCTTCCTTACGATGCCGATCGCTTCGATGCGGTGACCGTCGGCTTTGGAGTCCGAAACTTCGCCGACCGAGATCAGGGGCTGCGTGAGATGTCGCGCGTGCTGCGGCCGGGCGGGAGGCTGGTGATCTTGGAGTTCACCGAGCCGCAGCGCCCCCCCTTCTCCACCTTCTACTCCCTCTGGTTCGATCGGATCGTCCCGCTGCTGGGGCGGCTCACCCCCAACCCCGAGGCCTACAGCTACCTGCCGGAGTCCGTCCACGGGTTTCCGAGCCCGCGGGGCCTGGCCGAGAAGATGGACGCGGCCGGCCTCGGCCAAATTCGCTGGACCGTGCTTGCCGGGGGGATCCTGACGATCCATAGCGGCATCCGGGCGTGACCCGCCACTCCGCCGTGCCGCCGCCGGTGACGGCGGTCCTCGACGCCTCGAGCCGCTGGCTGCCGGCCAAGCTGGGGCAGGTCGAGGAGCTGCTGCGCGAGCAGGGCCGCGACCGCGGCGAGGCGCTGGCGACCGACGCGGCGATGACGCTCGAGGCCGGCGGCAAGCGCCTGCGCCCCCTGCTCGTCCTGCTCTGCGCCGGCGAGCAGGCCGGCGAGGACGCGGTCCGCGGGGCGGCGGCGATCGAGCTGGTCCACATGGCGACGCTGGTCCACGACGACGTGCTCGACGCCGCCCCCTTGCGGCGCGGCCGCCCGACGGTCGCCGCCGCCTCCGGCCGCGACCGCGCCGGCGCCGCCGGCGACCTGCTCTTCTCCCGTGCCTTCGCCCTGCTGGCGGACGCCGGGCAGCAGCGCGCGATCGAGCTGCTCTCCGCCGCCTCGGTGGCGCTCGCCCGCGGCGAGCTCGCCCAGCGCCGCGACGCCTACGACGTCTCGATCCCCGAGGAGCGCTACCTGGAGCGCTGCCGGATGAAGACCGCGGCGCTGTTCGAATGCGCCTGCCGGCTGGGCCGCGACGAAGACGAGCTGGGCGCCTTCGGCGCCGCGATCGGGCTCGCCTTCCAGCTGCTCGACGATGTGCTCGACGTCGCCGGCCCGGTCGAGCGCACCGGCAAGGCGCGCGGGACCGACCTGCTCGACGGCACCGTCACCCTGCCGCTGATCCTCGCGGGGCAGCGGGACCCGGCCGTGCGGTCGGCCGACCTGCGCCGCCTCGACGCGGCGAGCGCCGAGGCGCTCTGCGACCGGATCGCCGCGACGGGGGCGCTGAAGGAGGTCCGGGCGCGGGCGCTGGAGATGGTCGCGGCGGCGAAGCGGCGGCTGGGCTCGGCCGGCTTCGAGCCCGAGCGGCGGCGCCTGCTCGACCTCGTCGCCGACGGCGTCGTGCAGCGCTACAGCTGAACAACGCCCATGTGCTCCGCCCAAACTGGTCCTGGAGAATCAGATATGGACAGGCCCAGTTTGGGCGTCCGCCATTTGCGGGTTAACGGAAGTCGTCCGCAGTGATTAGATCCGCCGCCAGGGCGGTGGCGAACACGTCGGCGACTTCGCGCATGCTTTCCCGTTCGAGCTCCTCGAGCTCGGCGGTGAGCGCTTCCGCGCCGTCGTCGAGCGCCTCGTCGAAGGCGTCGATCTCGCTCTCGCCGTGGATGCCGTCGCAGTGCCACTCGCACTCCGGGCAGCGCCGCCAGAGCCGCCAGTGGCCGCGTTTCGCCGTCTGCTCCCAGCGGGTCGGCTGGACGAGGCCTGAGCGGCACTCCGGGCAGACGTGAAGCCCGGCGGCTGAGTTCGTCTCTGTACGGCTCGCGTTGTTCATGCTCTAACCATCGAACACATCTGGGGGCGTTTTTATCCGCAGTTCCCCGTAAGGATTCGATAAAAACCAATTACCGGGTAGGCGAGCGGTCGATTCCAGGCGATCCGGCCGCCCTCGGCGCCCGTTACCATGGGCTCATGCCCGGTGGCATCGGCTGGCCCGAGATAATCGTCATCCTGATCATCGCGCTGATCGTCTTCGGCCCGAAGCGCCTGCCGGAGATGGGCCGCTCGCTCGGCAGGGGGATCCGGGAGTTCCGCAGCTCGCTCGGCGGCGACAAGGACGACGACCGGCAGGATCCCGCTCCGTCGCGGATCGAGAGCGGCGAGCCCGAGGCCTCGGCCGACGAGAAGGCCGAGCCGGTCGCGCACAAGCGGCCCTAGGCCGGACCGGGCCAGTGTCTCGCCGGATCGGGCCTGTATCGCACGGGGACCACCTCACCCTCGTCGAGCACCTCGACGAGCTTCGCGTCCGCATAGTCGTCTCCCTGGTGACGATCGGCGCCGCCTTCGGGCTCTGCTTCTGGCAGAACCACCTGCTGCTGGAGATCGCCGCTGCGCCGCTGCCCGGCGAGCACGAAGAGCTGCTCACCTTCGGCGTCGCCGAGCCGTTCACGACCACGACCATGGTCGCCGCCTACGGCGCGCTGATCCTCTCGCTGCCGGTTCTCGTCTACCAGGCCTACGCCTACGTGCTCCCCGCCTTCAGCGAGCACGAGCGGCGCGTCGCCCTGCCGATCATGCTGCTGGCGCCGGCGCTCTTCCTCGCCGGGGTCGTCTTCGCCTACTTCGTCGTCATGCCGGCCGCGGTCAGCTTCCTGCTCGGCTTCAACGACAGCCAGTTCGACGTCCAGGTCCGTGCCCGCGACTACTACAGCTTCTTCTCGACCACGTTGCTCGCCTGCGGGCTCGTCTTCCAGCTGCCGCTGGCGATCCTCGCCGTCACCCGCATGGGCATCGTCAGCGTCGCCCAGCTGCGCGCCAACCGCCGCTATGCCTACCTGGCGATCGCCATTCTGGCCGCCGCCCTGCCCGGCGTCGACCCGATCATGATGCTGATCGAGATGGTGCCGCTCCTCGCTCTATACGAGTTGAGTATCTTGCTTGCGCGCGCCTTCGACAGGCCGGGGGCGGCGGGAGGAGCGGTCAAACCCTCAACTCAGGAGCGGTGACGTGGCTTCGGACGACGGCGAACGACGAATGCTTTTCGACACGCGGGGGCGGCGCAAGAACGTCATCCGCGTCGTCTACGCGGTCCTGGCGCTGCTGATGGGCACCAGCCTCTTCGTCGCGGTCGGCCCCTTCAACCTGGCCGAACTGCTCGGCGAATCCTCCACCCCCGCCGACGAGGTGCTCGACGAACAGGTCCAGCGGATCGAACGGCGGCTGGCCGACGAACCCGGCAACGAGCAACTGCTGCTCTCTCTGACGCGCACCCGGATCGCCGCCGGCAACGCCCAGGTGGAACCGGGCGAACCGGGCGAAGTCGCCGAAATCCCGGCCGACGCCCGGCAGGACTTCGACGCCGCCCTGGAATCGTGGAACCGCTACCTGCGGCAGGTCGACGACCCCAACCCGGCTGCCGCACAGCTGGTCGCGGGGACCTTCTTCCGCCTGGCGGAATCCGGCGCTGGCACCTATGCGGAGGTGGAAGAGAACGTCGCCGAAGCGGCCAGGGCGCAGCGGATCGCCGCCGAAGCTTCGCCCAGCATCGGCTCGCTCAGCACCCTGGCGATCTACGAATCGTTCAACGGCAACTTCGCCGCCGCCGACAAGGCGGTCAGCGAAGCGGCGGCCCTGGCGCCGACCAAAGCCGAAGCGAAAGGCGTCGAACAGCAGCTGGTCGAATTCCGCAAAAACGCCAAACGGTTCGTCAGACAGGCGCAGCAGGTGGCCAAACAGGAAGGCCAGGCGAAGAAAGAACAGCTGCGAAGCCCCTTCCCGGGCATAGGCGGCGGGTAGTCGATTTAGCGAATATACGTATATACGAATATACGTATATCCATATGTCCGTATCGAGTCGAAACCATGGGCCGTGAAGGACTCGAACCTTCAACCTTGAGATAGCGCGAGGGCTTGCGGGCGTTTGCGGCTGTTCAAGAATTGGCTCTGGAAGCAAAGTCGCGCGTCTTCGACACAGCTGGCCTTTGCGGTTGTTTCCGGACCTCCTGTTGACCTCCTGTTGACCGACACGACGGCAAGCTCGCCGCCCAGCCAGAACTCCCTCTCGCACGACCAGCTAGTCCAGGCACTCGATCTAGCTTAGGCCGAGTCTTTTTCCGGATCGGCGACGACAATGTGCTTCCTGCGTTGATTTTCAACATGCATGCGTAGACGGTCGGCTCGAGCCTCGGCGAGCGCCAAAGCAAATGCATCAGCGCTGTCGGAAAAGCGGAAGACCCTCGGCTCCTTAACCCGGAATCGACGTGGACGGGGGCCGCGCTTTCCGGCTACGCGAGGCGAGATTTCCGATTCCACGAGTTCTAGGTCGGTCAATTCCTCGAGGCGTCTGGCTGCCGTTCGGCGGGCCTTGGGCAGTAGCTCCCCCAGCTCCTTCGCCGTCCGTGGGCCGCGCCGCAGCTCTTCAAGGATGCAGTCGGTCTCTTCATCAGCGAGAAATGCGAGCAGTTTTCGCGTCTGGGGATGCATGTAATTTGGTCAGCGCATGACCAAGATTAGCTCGACGACTGATCTGACGGCGTACCGAGCCCCGCAATCAGGGACCTCCCGCTGCTTGAAGGGCTCCGGCCATTCGTCCACCTCGGCGGCGGAGCTCCGCAATGAGCCAGAGCCGCCAGCGCTAAAATCTCGCCCCAGTAGCAGACGGCGCGGACGGAACTCGCGCCCAGGGCATAGTCTTGGCCGATGGATCCGCTCCGCGTCCGCCGTATCCGCCCCTTTCTTCCTCAACGCGAACAGTTCGCGAGTTCAATGCCTCGACCTCATGCAGCCACGGCGTTTCAGTGCATCTCGGCTCGCCTGCGTGGCCGTCGTACGACCTAGACCTAGCCCGTGACGCGATCGACCAACAAGCTGAAGGTTCTCGTAGTCGGCAAGGATGCTCGCACGGACGCGATGGCCGCCGCATGCCTTGCCAGCGCGCGGGATCTAGAGCTTTTCGCGATGTCGGAGATGCGCACTCCGGGATTGATCGAAAAGTGCCTGAAGGTTTTCACTGGATCAGTCGCGGATCGTCAGTTCCGTAGGCAAGTTATCGCTGAGCTGAAGCCGGACCTAGTTCTCGTTGGTCCCGAGGAACCGCTTGCTGATGGCTTTGTCGATGAACTTGAGGCCGCAGATATTCTCGCCTTCGGGCCGTCACAGGAATTGGCGAAGATCGAGTCCAGCAAGTCTTGGGCCCGAGAGATCCTCAATCGTCACAACATCCCTGGGAATCCAGAGTATCGCGTGATCGAGAATCAACACGAGCTTCGGCGCTACATGGAACACCTTGGCACCTTCGTCATCAAGCCTGACGGACTCACCGCCGGTAAGGGGGTGCGTGTCTTCGGTGAGCACATACATTCGATTGATGAGGCGCTGGCATATGCCGAACCGTTGATCGACGCGGACGGCCGAGTTCAGATCGAGGAGCGTCTTGATGGTGAGGAGTTCAGTCTTCAGACGATTACCGATGGTGTGACTGCCATCCACTGCCCGCTGGTGCAGGACCATAAGCGGGCATTTGCGCAGGATCGTGGGCCGAACACTGGCGGAATGGGCTCTTACTCCTGTGCCAACCTTTCGTTGCCCTTTCTCACCGAGTCTGATGTCAACACCGCACATTCGATCAGCGAGCAGGTCATCGAGGCACTGATTCGCGAGGTTGGCAAGCCATATCGCGGCATTCTCTACGGCGGCTTTATTGCGACCTCGGACGGGGTTCAGCTAATTGAGTACAACGCGCGTTTCGGTGATCCGGAGGCGATGAATGTTCTACCCCTCCTCCAAGGAGATTTTGTCGAACTCTGCATGGCTGTAACCGAAGGGAAACTGGGAAACGTAAAAGCGTCGTTCGCGCCAAAGGCGACTGTCTGCAAGTACGTAGTTCCCTCCGCCTATCCGGAGACTGCCGCAAACCCAGGCCGGATCGTCGTTCCGGACCTCCTTAGTGCTGACGACACGCGATGGTATTGGGCTGCCTGTGAAAAAGATAATGAGCACGTCAGCTTGACTGGGTCGCGCTCAGGTGCGGTTGTCGGCATCGGAGACACCCTCAGACAGGCAGAGCAGCGATCTGAGCGGGTTGCAGCAGCGGTTGAAGGGGATGTTCGACACCGCTCGGATATCGGGAGGCCCGAGATAGTTGAGGCCCGCGTCAGTCACATGGCGTCTTTGCGGGCCGTCGACCGTCATTCGCTCGGGACATCCGCGGCCTAGCCAGCGGACCTCTATTCGTCGATGCGCTCACGAAACTCTTTGAATGACGCACAGATGGCGTCGAACCAGTCGTCATCGACAGAAAGGACAGTGACCGACTCAAGTTCGCTGTTGTCGATCCGCTCGAACAACGCGAGGTTGTCAACGTTATCTACGATGACGAATGCATTGTTCGCCGGGATAGATTGAAACGTCCATTTGGCAGTCGTGATTCGAACGATGTAGTCAGCTGCACCGGAAACGTGGCTGCGATCGCCGACGCTTTCGGCGTCTGCAAGTAACTCATCAATTAGTTCCTGCTTCCGGTCCCGAAATTCGGGGAATGAGTCGCCTGGTCCGCTGATCTCATCGAACGCAAAGATCATAGGTGGCTAGCGTATTTGAAATCATGGGGCAGCCGTGTTGCACTTGAGGACTGCCCTGGGACGTTTCGGCGATCTTGGCTCAAACACGGGGAGGGGTGCCGCGTCAAGGAAGTCGGCATCGCCAACCCCCGCATCAAGTAGGTGAACGTAGGTTCGCAGCGTGAAGCTCGGGTCCGTATGGCCGAGCCAGGCGGCCACCTGCTTGACGTTGCGGTCCTGGTCGAACAGCAGCGAGGCGCAGGTGTGGCGGAAGGTGTGGAAGCTGACCCAGGGCACCCGCTCGCCGTCCCGGTCGACCGTCAGTCCGGCGGTCTTCGCGGCGGTCTTCAAGACCCGGCCGGCGACGTTGGGGCGATTCAGCTCGATCCCGGCAGCGGTGGCGAACACGGGCGCGCGATCATCACCGGAGGCGTCGTGACAGTGCGCTCGCAGCCGCTCGGCCATGCCGGGGGAAAGGGGAATGTCCCGTCGACTGGCTCCGCTCTTGAGCGGCTGGCGCTTGCCGTTTTGTAGACCTGCTCGCGGACCAGTACCCGTGGCTCCCGACCAAGCTCGACCGTGATGCCAGCGCAGGCCGATCGCCTCTGGGATCCGCAGGCCGGTGTGCGTCAGGAACTCGAAGAACAACTGGCCCGACCCCCTGAAATCGGTCCGCCTTGTTTGAGAGTCCTTCCCGCCCGCGACAATGGGCAAAGGAGGACCGAAGCAGGTGAAGAGGCAAAGGCACACCCCCGAGCAGATCATCCGCAAGCTGCGAGTGGCCGAGCAGATGCTCTCGGAGGGCAAGACGGCAGGCGAAGCGGCGAAGGCCCTGGAGGTCTCCGAGCAGACCCTGCACCGTTGGCGCAACCAGTACGGCGGCATGAAGGCCGCCGACGTCAAGCGCCTCAAAGAGCTCGAGCGCGAGAACGGCCAGCTGAAACGCCTGGTCGCCGACAAGGAGCTGGAGAACCTGGCGCTGAAGGAGATCGCCAAGGGAAACTTCTGAGCCCGTCCCGGAGGCGCCGAGCGGTCCGCATGCTGCAGGACCGCCTCGGCCTCTCCGAGCGTCGGGCGTGCCGGATCGCCGGCCAGAACCGCTCCACACAGCGCCACTGCCCGCAGCTGGCGCCAGATGATCAAGCTCTGCGGGCCCGCCTGCGAAAGCTCTCCACCGACTACCCGCGCTGGGGCTACCGCCGCGCCCACGGCCACCTGCTCACCGAAGGCTGGTCGGTGAACCGCAAGCGGGTTCAGCGGATCTGGCGCGAGGAGGGGCTTCGCGTGCCCCACAAGGCCAAGAAGCGCCGCCGCCTGGGCGAATCCACCGCGGCGGCAGACAGGCTCACGGCCGAGCGTCCCAACCACGTCTGGGCGCTCGACTTCCAACACGACGCGACCGACGACGGGCGCGAGCTGAAGTTCCTCAACGTCGTCGACGAGTTCACCCGCGAAGCGCTGGCGATCGAGGTCGACCGCACGATCGACGCCGAGGAGACGGTCCGGGTCCTCGAACGCCTCGCCGGCGAGCCCGGCGCCCCGACCAACATCCGCGCCGACAACGGCCCGGAGCTGACCGCCGCGATCCTGCGCGAATGGTGCCGGGACGGCTCCACCGGCACCGCCTACATCGAGCCGGGCTCGCCCTGGCAGAATCCCTACGTGGAGTCCTTCAACGCCCGCCTGCGCGACGAGCTGCTGAACGTCGAGGTGTTCACCTGCCTGGACGAGGCTCGGGTCCTTGCCGCCGATTGGCGAGCGAACTACAACGCCAACCACCCTCACTCGGCGCTTGGCATGATGTCTCCCAACACGAACGGATCAGTCAACCCCGGACTCTCACACGGGGTGGACCGATGAACGGGGTCCGGTCACAACTGCCACTCGCCGGGCGTCGCGGCGAGCAGCGTGCGCAGCTCCTCGATCTCTTTTGATCGGGCGAGCGTCCAGACCCGGCCGGATGGCTCCGACCCTGCGCCAGGGGGTCAGTTTTCGACCGGCGCAGGTGGTCCAGTTTTCAGGCGGCGCCTACAGGCGGAGCGCTCCCCCGCCTCTTACGACCCCCCTGGTGGCACATCGCTCACCTGAGCGTTGCAGCTTGATAGATGAGCGCTAAGGGGCTCAACCAGCGGAACACTGGTGGTGGACACCCGAAGGCCGCTTCTTAATGACGCTCGGCCGTAGCTGCTTACGCGCGCCGGCTGGCAGCTTGGTCGAGCCGGTGGGCCTCGTCAAGTGCCTCGCGCATGCCTGTTGCGTAGCGCTTAGCCTCGGGACCTGGTCCGAGCGCAGAGAGCATCGCGGAGTGCCCAAGAGCAGCGACACCCTCGGCGGAGTCAAGCGGCACGATGCGCTTTCCGGTTGCCACGAAGGCACCCGTGGGACCTTTGTAGTCGCTGAAAGTCATGAGTTCAATATAGCGGGGTTTTCCCATTGCAATGGGCTATTCGCCGGACGCAACGATCTGGCCGACGATCAACTCGGTCGGGGCTCGTAGTCCGGGACGCGGTCCTTGCGCATCGCCTGACCCAGGCACCAGTGGAAGGCGCGCTCGTCATCCTCCGGGAGGGCAACGGCCAGCGCCCCGCACCGAATGAGCGCATGGGTCAACACGCAGAACCCGGTCCTCCCATTGCCGTCGACGAACGGGTGGATGCCGATCAGGCGGGCGTACAGCTTGGCGGCGGGTCGGACAGCGTCCGCGAGGACGATCTCCTGAGTCTCGGCTGCGGTGAGGACTGCTTCCCGCTCGAGCTCGAAACGCCCGAACGCCTCGTGCATCTTCTCGCTGACCCGAGGTCCCGCGGTCCCGTTCTGCGTCGTGTCGTGCGGCTTCTCCCGAGTCCCCTTGGTGATCCCGTAGCTGCTGCCGTCGTGCCGGCGAGACCGCTGGCGAAGCGTCCCTTTGCCGAAGATCGGCTCGAAGATGACGCGGTGGATCTCGGAGACGCCGGCCGGTTGCAGGGCATTTCCCTCAAGTGCATCCAGGGCCGCAGCCGACGCGACGTGCTCGACGCGATCTAGGATCGCTGCCGTCGTTTCCTCGGCGGTCAAGCCTGGCGCTTCGTGGTAGTGAGATTCTGGATCGTCGGGGATTCCGGCAAAGGTCAGGCGTGCCGCTCGACGAATCCCGCTTTGCTCCGTCGCCTCGGGATTCCAGAAGCGGCTCCGTGCGACGGCGCGAGTGCCTTTAGGCTTCGCGCCTCCGGTCGCCTTCTTTTCGCTGCCTCGACCCACCCGACGACCATAGACGCGCGACTGGACTCAGCCCTGCCGTTGTTGGAAATCGCGGATGGGTCCCTAGATTTTCAACAGATGCTCAACGGGACCGCTCGGTATCGGTCGCTGTCGAACCATGTAGACCGCGCTCCGCTGCGCATTCCGCGCGGGACGACGGCCAGAGGGAGTTCATGGGCCGTGAAGGACTCGAACCTTCAACCTTGAGATTAAGAGTCTCCTGCTCTACCGGTTGAGCTAACGGCCCCGGGCCGGCAAGTATAGGAAGGCGGCGAGGTCGCCAGGCGGCGGCCGGTTCCGCGGAACCGGCTCAGCGCTGGTTGCAGCCTTTGAAGACGCTGCCGTAGACGACGTTGCCGTCGGCGAAGGAGAAGTAGCCCTGCGTCTGCAGGATGCCGTCCGAGCAGCGGGCGGTGACGTAGCTGCGCCTGGCGCCGCCGGCGGTGTAGCGGCGCCCTATCCTGGCCCTGACGTCGGTGAGCACGCCGGCGCCACCGGCGATGCTGGGTACGTCGAAGCTGGTCCGGTAGCCGTAGGTGCCGCGCCGCCGTTCGATCGGGGCGACTACGACGTAGGCCTGGAAGATCGGCACGCTGGTCTGGGCGTGGCCGATCGCGGTCCGGTGGCCGTCGATCCGCGGGCCGTTGAAGATCGTCAGCGGCGAGCGCACCTTGAGCCGCGCGCCGAACAGGCTCAGGACCGCGCCCACCTGGCCCTGGCCGACGATCGCGCCGCGGCAGCGTTGCCGCGCCTGCGCGACGGTGGTCGCCTCGAGCCGGCCCGGGCGGCAGACCGGCAGTCCCGCCGTGTTGAGCTTGCCGTCGCGGTCGAATTCGATTTTGACGTGGCGCAGCGCGGGAGGCAGCGTGCCGTCGGTCGTGCGAATCTCAGCGTGTCCCTGGAAGCGGATCGGCACCCGCTTGCGCCGCGGCAGCACCTGCGGCTGAAAGCCGCCGTCGGCGGTCAGCACCAGCGTGCCGACGCGGACGTAGGCGGCGTTGGCGCCGCCGGCAAGTCCGGCGCAGATCGCCAAGAGCACTCCGGCCACAAGCAACCGCGTTCGCATCGTTTGCCTCCTAAACACCCGGGTACCGACCAGGGTAGCGCCCCGGCCGCGCCGGGTCTACTTACGCACCTTGCAGGGCCTGAAAAGAGTGCCCTGCACCGCGTCGCCGTTCTTGAAGCTGAATTCGCCGCGGGCCTGGAGGCGCCCGTCGGCACAGTGGGCGTTAGCGAAGCTGAGCCGCCTGCCCTTGAACTTCCATTCGCGGCCGATTTTCAGCCGCCCGTAGAGGGGGGAGCCGTAGTCGTTGGCGATTCGCGGAAAGTCGGCGACGGTCTTGAACCCGTAGCGGCCGTTGCGGATCTTCTGGATCTCGATCAGCACGACATAGGTGGTGGGCGCGGGGTAGTCGAGGTGGGCGTGGCCGAGGACCGAGGGGTTGCCGTGGATGCGCGGGCCGTTGAACAGGGTGAGCGGCGAGGACGCCTTGATCGGGCGCTGTTCGGGCAGCTCGACGACCGCCGTGCCGAAGCCCGTGCCGACGATCGCGCCGCCGCAGTTGCGCCGCGCGGTCCTGACCGTCGTCGCGACCAGCTTCCCCTTCGTGCATTTCGGCAGGCCGCGGGTCTCGACCGCGCCGTGCTTGTCGAATTCGATCGTCAACCGGCGCAGGGGGGAGGGCCGGGTGCCGTCGGTGGTGCTGAACTTGGCGTGGCCGTAGAGCTTGATCGGGGCGTTCTTGCGCTTCGGCAGCGTGGTCGGCGTGAAGCCGCCGTCGCTGACTATGACGATGTTGCCGACCCGCAGCTTGATCGCCTGCGCCGCGCCGGCGCCGACCAGCGCCACGGCCGCGACCGCCACCAACGTCCTTAACAGAGTCTTCCGCATCTTCCGCCCCCTCCGTGATCCCCGACCGCCAAACTAGCACGGTGCGCTCGAGGGGGAGCAGGGGAAAGGTTAAGGCTGCGCGCCGCGTGCTGGCGCTTTCGCTGCTCGTCGTCGTGGTGCTCGGGGCGGTCGGCCTCGGGGTCGAGGAGAAGCTCAGCCCGACCAGCCTCGATGTTCCGGGCACCGAGTCCTCGGCCGCCAACGACCTGCTGCGCGAGCATTTCGGCGACAGCGCTCCCTTCGTCATCCTCCTGCGCGGTCCGCGGCAGGCGGTCGACCGCCAGGGCCCGCGGCTGATCCGCGCCCTGCGCCGCGACCCCGTCGTCACCACCCTCTCGCCCTGGGACCGCGGCTCGGTGGGGCGCCTGCGCCCCGGCCCCCGCCGCGCGATCGTCATCGCCGACTTCCACGTCCCGATCGACGAGGCGGTCAACGAGACGGTGCCGGAGCTGGAACGGACGCTCGAGCGCCAGATCCACCCCCCCGTCCGTTACACGCAGACCGGCTTCGCGACGCTCTCCCGGGCGATCCAGGAGGACTCGATCGAGGCGACGGAGCGTGGCGAGCTGATCGCCCTGCCGGCTCTCCTGATCGTCCTCCTGCTCGTCTTCCGCTCGCCGGTCGCCGCCGCGATCCCGCTCGCCTTCGGCGCCGTCACGGTGATCTGCTCGCGCGGCCTGCTCTCGATCCTCGCCGGCTGGTTCGACGTCGACGCCTTTGCCCTGGCGGTCTGCACGATGATGGGCCTCGCGCTCGGCGTCGACTACGCCCTGCTGATCGTCTCCCGCTTCCGCGAAGAGCTCGCCAACGGCAGCGACTCGCTTGCCGCGGCCCGCGCGACCCGCCACACCGCCGGCCGCACCACCGTCTTCGCCGGCAGCACGTTGATGCTCTCGATGCTGGTGGCCTTCTTCGTCGTGCCGGGGTCGCTGCTCGGCTCGCTCGCCGTGACGCTGGCGATGGTGGTCGCGCTCAGCGTCCTCGTCGCGATCGTCCCCGGCCCCGCGGTCCTCGCCCTGCTCGGTCCCAACGTCGATCGCTGGCGGATCGGCCCGGCGCCCGGGGGGGAGCGCTCGCGCCTGATGGTCATAGTCGCCGCCGCGCTGCGCCGTCCGGCCCCGATCGCGATCGCGATCGGGGCCGTCCTGCTCGTCCTCTCGGCGCCGGCGCTGGCGCTGAAGACCGGCCCGCCGAGCCAGACGCAGCTCGCCCGCGACAACCCCGCCCGCGAGGACTTCGAGCTGATCGCCGACGCGATCGGCCCCGGCTACGACGCGCCGTTTATCGTCGTCGCCGAGGCCGAGGACGGGCCGATCGCCGAGCCGCAGCGGCTGGCGGCGCTCTCGCGCTGGCAGCGCCGCGTCGCCGAGATCCCCGGCGTGCAGGCGGTGGTCGGCCCGGGCCAGGTCTCGCGCGCCGTGGCGCCGCTGCGGCGGGCGGGCCAGGTCCTGGCTTCCGGAACGGAGTCCGGGCCGCTGGCGCAGCTCGGCCCGCTCGGACGCAACCTCGGCCGCGCCGCCACCGGTGTTGCCGCGCTGCGCGAGGGCATCTCGAAAGCGAGCTACGGCGCCGGGCTGCTGGCCGAGGGCTCCGGACGGGCGGAGGAGGGGGCGGCGCAGCTCGCCGCCGGGCTGGGCCAGGCGACCGCGGGCAGCGAGCGCGCCGTCGCCGCCCTGCGCACCTTCGCCGCGGGGACCCGCCGCCTCGCCGGCGTCCAGCACCGCGCCTCGCTGGCCAGCCTGCAGCTGAAGTTCGGGCTGCAGAGCCTTGCGCCGAACCTGCGCCGCAACGCCCTGCGCCGCTCGCGGGCGCTACAGCGCTCGCTCAATCAGAGCGCCCACGAGACGCTGCCGCGCCTGCAGGCGCCGGCGCAGGACGCCGACGCGCAGCTGCGCAGAGCGCTCGACGAGCTGGAGGAGATGACGACCGGCAAGGCCGATCCGAACTACGACGACGCCCTGGCGGCGGTGCGCCGCGCCCTGGCGGCGGTCAGCGGCGCCGATCCGGTCAGCGGCGCTCCCTACGCCCCCGAATACGCCGGGCTGCCGGCCGAGCTGGCCTCGCTGCAGGCAAGGCTGGTCGAGGACGCGGGCGAAGCGAAGCAGGTCACCGATTGGCTGGTCTCGGGGATCATCATCCTCAAGCGCCTCAGCGACGGCGCGACGCGCCTCTCCGACGGGCTGCGCAAGCTCGGAGGCGCCGGGAAGCGGCTCGCCCACGGCTCGGCCCGGATCGCCCGCGCGGCGCGCGGCCTCGACGACGGCCTCGGCCGGCTCGGCGCCGGCGCGATCGCGCTGGCCGACGGCATCGCGCGCCTGCGCGGCGGCGCCGCCGCGCTCGCCGAGAACCTCGCCGCCGGGTACAGCGCCGCCTACCCGCTGCAGACGGGCCTGCGCCGCGCCAACGTCCAGGTGCTCGGCGCCGACGCCCGCCTCAGCCGCCAGGCACAGCGCCTGCGCCGCGCCGCGCCCGACATCTTCGATTCCGGCTACTTCGTCCTCTCCGCCCTCGACGGGGCCCAGCCGCGGGTGCGCGAGCGCGCCGCCACGGCGATCGACCTCGACGGCGGCGGCCAGGCGGCGGCGATCCTGGTGATCTCCCGCTACACCTTCAACACGCCGGGCTCGATCGGCCTCGACAGGCGCCTGGACGCCGAGGCGGACTCGCTCGAACGCCAGACCGGGCTCCGCACCGGGGTCGCCGGCGGCGCCGCCCAGCTCAACGAGTACAGCAGCGTCACCCGGGCGCGGATGCCGCTGGTGGTCGTCGCGATCACCCTCGCGACCTTCCTCGTCCTCGTCCTCGTCCTCCGCTCGCTGCCGCTGGCGGCGATCGCGGTGCTGCTCAACCTGCTCACGGTCGCGGTCGCCTTTGGCGTCCTCACCCTGCTCTTCGAGCTGCCCGAGGACTGGCCGCTGGGGGGCCGAACCTATGTCGACGCGGTTGGCGCGACGGCGATCTTCGGCGTCGTCTTCGGCCTCTCGATCGACTACGCCGTCTTCCTCCTGGTGCGCATGCGCGAGCACTACGACCGCCACCGCGACAACGTCGCGGCGGTCGAGTTCGGGCTGCAGCGCACGGCGAGGGTGATCACCGGCGCGGCGGCGATCATGATGGCGGTCTTCATCGCCTTCGCCGGCGCCCCGATCGCCACCGTCAGCCAGCTCGGCGTGGGGCTGACGGTGGCGGTGCTGCTCGACGCGACGGTCGTCCGCATCGTCCTCCTGCCGGCGCTGATGCTGCTGCTCGGCGACCGCGTCTGGTGGCTGCCGGGCTGGCTCGACCGGGCGATGCCGCGGGTCAACGTCTGATCCAGGCCGGCTCGCGCGACGCGTTGACTTCCAGTTAAGCGGCGGGCGGGCGGGCGCGTGCCGAGTGACGCCTCGGATACGATTCGACGGCTCGTTCCTCCGGATTTCGGAGGCGGGGGGACACCGAGCGACGACCCGTGGCTGCTAATCCCTTAGGCGAGGAGGAGAAAGGGCCGGCGCAAGCCCGGGGAGTCACCCCCGCGCGGATCGCGGCGCTGGCGGCGCTGGCGGTCGTCGTGATCGCCCTCGCCGCCGTCATCCTCGGCGGCAACGGCAGCCACAAGTACAGCCTGATCTTCCAGAACGCGAGCCAGCTGGTCAACGACAACCAGGTGCTGATCGGCGGCCAGCCGGTCGGCTCGGTCGAGGAGATCGAGCTCACCGACGACAACCTGGCGCGGCTCGAGATCAGCATCGAACAGCAGCTCCACGAGGGCTCGACCGCGGTCGTGCGGGCGACCTCGCTCTCCGGCGTCGCCAACCACTACGTCTCGATCGACCCCGGCCCGAACAGCAACCCGGCGCTCGAGGACGGCGCCACGCTCGGGCTCGGCTCGACCACCACGCCGATCGACCTCGACGCCTTCATCAACACCTTCCCCGCCCCGGTGCGGCGCTCCCTCGGCGAGTTCATCCGCGGCAACGCCGATCAGTTCTCCGGCCGGGGCGAGGACGCCAACGAGACCTTCAAGTACTTCGCCCCGGCGCTCGACCGGACCAGCGCCTTCGTCGGCGAGCTCAACGCCGACCAGCGCCTCTTCGAGCGCTTCGTGGTCAGCTCGAGCAAGCTCGCCACCGCGATCGCGCAGCGCGGCGAGGAGCTCTCCGGCGCGATCTCCAACGCCGACACGGCGTTCAGCGCGATCGCCTCGCAGAACCGCGCCTTCAGCGAAACCCTGCAGCTGCTGCCGCCGGTGTTCCGCCAGGCCAACACGACCTTCGTCAACCTGCGCGCGGCGCTCGACGACATCGACCCGCTGATCGAAACGGCCAAGCCGGCCACCAAGGACCTGGCGCCCTTCCTGCGCGAACTGCGGCCGGTGCTCTCGCGGGCGGTTCCCGTGTTCAAGAACCTGCGCCTCTCCAACCGGCGCAAGGGCTTCGCCAACGACACCGCGGAACTGCTCGGCTTCCTGCCGGCGGTGCAGGAGCGCTCCGCCAAGTCGTTCCCGCGGGCAGAAGCGGCGATCGACGCCTTCCAGCCGAACCTCGAGTTCGCTCGCGCCTATACCCCCGACATCTTCAACGGCTTCGGCACGCTCGGCCAGATCGCCGGCTACTACGACGGCAACGGCCACTTCGCCCGCGTCCAGTTCGCGCTCAACCTGTTCGAACGCGACGAAGACGGCGAGCTGGCGCCGATCTCGCCGAGCGAGCAGTACGAGTTCTTCGGCGACTCGGCCGGCGTGCGGCGGCCCTGCCCGGGCGGCGCCACCCAGACCGCCCCGGACGGCTCGAGCCCGTTCACCGAGCCCCCCTTCGCCGGCTCCGGCGTAAGCCCGACCACCGAATGCGACCCGGCCGACGCGCCAGGTGGATCATGAGGAAGTGGCTGATCTCAGCGGGCGTCCTCGCCGTGATCGCGGTCGTCGTCCTGCTTGCCGGGAGGGGAGAGGACGACGCCTACGTCATCCGCGCGATCTTCGACAACGGCGGCTTCATGGTCGCCGAAGAGGAAGTGCGGGTTGCCGGCGCCACGGTCGGCGAGATCGAATCGGTCGACGTGACCCAGCCGGGCGAGATCGACAGCTACGAGGACGGCAAGCCGCAGGCGATCCCCGGCAAGGCGGTGATCGTGATGCGGATCGACCACCCGGGCTTCCAGGACTTCCGCCGCGACGCCGGCTGCTACATCCGCCCGCAGTCGCTGATCGGCGAGAAGTTCGTCGACTGCCGCCCGACCCTGCCGCGGGCGCCGGGCAGCGAGCCGGCGCCGCCGTTGCGCGAGATCCCCGCGGGGGAACCGGGCGCCGGCCAGCTGCTGCTGCCGGTGGAGAACAACAGCACCAGCGTCGACCCCGACCTGATCAACAACATCCAGCGACTGCCCTACGCGCAGCGCTTCCGCTTGATCCTCAACGAACTCGGCGCCTCGCTGGCCGGCCGCGGCGAGGACCTGGCGGAGGTCGTGAAGCGCGCCAACCCGGTGCTGCGCGACGTCGACCGGCTGTTCGGCATCCTCAGGCAGCAGCGCAACGAGCTGGCCCAGCTCACCGCCGACTCGGAGGAGATCCTGCGGCCCTTCGCCCGCGAGCGAGCCAGCGTCGCCGGCTTCTTCTCCAACGCCGGCGCCGCCGCCCAGGCCAGCTCCGAGCGCGGCCAGGCGCTGGAAGAATCGTTCGCCAAGCTGCCGACCTTCCTGCGTGAGCTGCGGGCGACGATGGGCAGCCTGGAAGGCTTCTCCGACGCGGCGACGCCGGTGTTCACGGACCTCGGCCGCTCGGCGCCGGCCTTCACCGACGCCACCCGTGCGCTGACCCCCTTCGCCGCCGCCTCGACCGTCTCGCTCAAGTCGCTCGGCGCGAGCGGCGAGGCGGCCGGGCCGAAGCTGCGCGCCGCCGACCCGGTCGTGCGCAGGCTCCGCGACCTGGCCCGCACCGGCGCGACCCCGACCACGAAGCTGGCCCAGTTCCTGGTCAGCACCAAGCGGGAAGGCGGCTTCGACGGCCTCGTCGACCTGATCTACAACAGCACCGCCACGGGCAACGAATTCGACCAGTACGGCCACTTCCCGCGCACGCTGGTGACGCTGACCAACTGCGTCGACTACGAGCTGGTCGAAACCAGCGGCTGCTCGGCCAACTTCCAGGGCGAAAAAGCGCGGACGACGACCTCGGCCGCGAGCGCGATCGAGCTCTTCCGGGAGCTCCAGGAACAGCAGGGCGCGGAAAGCGGCGGCACCTCCTCCGCCCTCGCCCCGGTTGCGCCACGTCCCTCCGCGCCGGCCCCGGCGCGGCCCGCTCCCACCCCTGCCCCCGGCGGCCCCGGCCTCGGTCAGGGCGAGAGCGTCGGCTCGCAGTCCGCGGCCGCATCCTCGGCCGGCCCCCGTCAAGCGCTCCTCGACTACCTCCTGGGACCATGAGGAACCGCAGCGGCATATACGGCGTGGCGAGCAGCCCGGTGATCGTCGGCGCGGTCACGGTGCTGGTCGTGATCGTCGCCGTCTTCCTCGCCTACAACGCCAACAACGGCCTGCCGTTCGTCTCCACCTACGACCTCAAGGCGCGCGTCCCCAACGCCTTCGCCTTGGTCAAAGGCAACGAGGTGCGGATCGGCGGCTCGCGGGTCGGCGTCGTCCGGGGGGTCGAACCGGTGCAGCTCGAGGACGGCCGGGTCGCGGCGGAGCTCGAGCTGCAGCTCGACCGCAGCGTCGAGCCGATCCCGGCCGACTCGCGGATGATCATCCGCCCCAAATCGCCGCTCGGGCTCAAGTACGTGCTGATCGTCCCCGGCGAATCGTCCGAGGGATTCGAGGCGGGCGAAACGATCCCGCTCTCGGCGGCGCGGCCCGAGCCGGTCGACATCGACGAATTCTTCAGCACCTTCGACGAGAAGACGCGGCCCGCGATCCAGCGCTCGCAAGCCGGCTTCGGCAACGCCCTCGCCGGCCGCGGCCCGCAGTTCAACAACGCGATCGGCGCCCTGCGCCGCCTGGTCGAAAGCAGCCAGCCGGTGCTGCGGGCGATCGTCGCGCCGAGCACCAACTTCGGCGGCTTCTGGCGCGCCCTGGAGGCCCTCTCGGCCACCGTCGCCCCGGTCGCCGAGACGCAGGCGAGCCTCTTCGTCGCGCTCGACCGTACCTTCGCCGCCTTCGCCCGCGTCTCGCGTCCGTTCATCCAGGAAACGATCTCCAAAGGCCCGCCGACGCTCGACGCCTCGATCGAAGACCTGCCGGCGCTGCGTCCCTTCTTCCGCAACTCCGAGCGTTTCTTCGCCGCGCTGCAGCCGGGCGCCCGGGCGATCGGCCGCACCGCGCCGACGATCGACGCCGCGCTGCGGGCGGGTATCCCGGCGCTCAACCGCTCGCCGGCGCTCTTCGCCCAGCTCGAGCCGACCGCCGACGCGCTGCTCGCCTTCCAGGACACGCCGGGCGTCTTCAACGGGCTCGACCTCTTCGTCGAGACCAACCAGGTGCTCGACCCGGCGATCAGGTTCATCGCCCCGGCGCAGACCGCCTGCCAGTACCTCAGCATCGGCCTGCGGAACCTGGCCAGCGCCTTCGGCGAGGGCAACGGCACCGGCAACTGGCTCAGCGCCGTCGGCTTCGAGCTGCCGAGCGGGCCGAACGCGGAGTCGGCGCCCTCGTCCGCGCCGGCAAGCGGTCCCGGGATCAAAAACCACCTCCACTACAACCCCTACCCGCGAACCGGCCAGGGTGGGGTCTGCGAAGCGGGCAACGAGAAATACGTCAGGGGCAGGACCGTGATCGGGCGCTCGCCCGAGCTCTGGGGGACGACGACCCGCAACGTGGAAGGCGAAGGCTGAGATGGGACGCCTGCCGGAGCGCGACACCAGGGCCGGGGCCACCGACAGCCGCTTCAAGTGGCGGCCGAGCAACGCGACGATCGCGCTGGTCTTCATCGCCATCTTCACGTTTGGCCCGTACCTCGCCTTCACCAAACACGTGCCCTTCACCAGCCGCGGCTACACGCTGAAGGCGACCTTCGCCAACGGCGTCAACATCTCGACCAAATCGCCGGTGCGGATCGCCGGCGTCGACGTCGGCGAGGTGGTCGGGGTCGGGCGGGCCGGCGACGCGACCGAGATCGAGTTCACCGTGGCGGACAAGGGCCGGCCGATACACGACGACGCCCTGGCGCAGATCCGGCCGCGGATCTTCCTCGAGGGCAATTTCTTCGTCGACCTCGACCCGGGCAGCCCGAGCGCGGCGGAGATGGACAGCGGCAGCACGATCCCGGTCGGCCGCACCTCCACCTCGGTCCAGCTGGACGAGATCTTCACCGCGCTGCAGGCGCCGGTGCGGGCCGACCTCAGCCGCCTGCTGGAGGGCTTCGGCACGGCGCTGAGCCACGAGCCGACCGCGGCCGAAGACGCCACCCAGCTGCCCGAGGTGAAAGGCAAGACCGGTGCCGAAGGCATCAACGGAGCCTTCCGCTACGGCGGCGACGCCGGCCGCTACGCGGCGCAGGTCACCAACGCCTTCCTCGGCACCAGCCGCGGCGACCTCTCGCGGCTGGTCGCCGGCGCCGGCCGGGCCTTCGGCGCCTTCGCCAACCGCGAGGGGGACCTGCAGAGCCTGATCGCCAACTTCGAGACCTTCACCGGCGCCCTCGCCGCCCAGTCGCAGAACCTGGCCACCACCGTGGAGCGCTTCGCCCCGGCGCTGCGCACCGCGCGCACCTCGCTGGCCAACCTCAACCTGACCCTGCCGCCGCTGCGCTCCTGGGCGATCCAGCTGCAGCCCTCGGTCGCCGAGCTGCCCGGATTGGTTGCCGCGGCGAAACCGTGGACCGCGCAGGCGCGGCCGCTGCTCTCCGGCAAGGAGCTGGGGGGGATCGCGAAGCTGCTGCGGGAAGCGACGCCCGGGCTCGCCGGCGCCGCCCAGGCCGGCAAGGCGAAGGCGCTGCCGCAGACGAACCGGCTCAGCCTCTGCACGACCAAAGTCCTCGTGCCGACCTTCGACCAGACGATCGAGGGTCGCTTCAGCACCGGCGGGCCGAGCTACCGCGAGTTCTTCTACTTCCTCGTCAACTTCGCCGGCTGGGGGCAGAACTTCGACGGCAACGGCCCCTACCTGCGGCTGCAGCCGGGGGGCGGCGACATCCTGGTCGAACAACAGAACCCGAAAGGGAATTTCACGGTCGACAAACAGAACTTCGCCAACACGGCGGTGGCGCCGCTCGGGGTACAGCCGCAGCTGGGGGGAAAGCCGCCGAAGAAACCCGATGTGCGCTGCTTCCACAACTCTCCTCCTGACGTCAACGGACCGCTGGGGCAAGTCGGACCCCCCAGCCTGACCCCGGTGAGCCCATGAGCGACGGCAAGGCAAACGTCGGCCGCTGGCGCCACTTCCGCGCCTCGCTCTCCCGCCAGGCCCGCGGCCGCGGCAAGGACACGATCGCGATCGCGGTCCTCACCGTCGCGGCGATCGCGATGACCCTGTGGATCTTCACCCAGCAGAAAGCCACCCTGCCCTCGTGGGCGCCCATCGTCGGCGAAGAGTTCGTCCATCTCACGGCCGAGTTCAGCGACGCGCAGGCGGTCACCCCGGGCCAGGGGCAGGCGGTGGTGATCGCCGGCATCCAGGTGGGCAAGATCACCTCGGTCGACCTCGAAGAAGGGCACGCGGTCGTCGGCATGGACGTCGAACCCGAGTACCGGGGGCTGATCCACCCCGACGCCACCCTGCTGCTGCGGCCGAAAACCAACCTCAACGACATGACGGTCGAGATCGATCCCGGCCGGCGCGGCGAGCCGGTCGACGACGGCCACCAGTTCCCGCTCGCCCAGACCGAACCGAGCATCCAGTTCGAGGGCTTCCTCGCCACGCTCGACGCCGACACCCGCCAGTACCTGCAGCTGCTCCTCGCCGGCGGGGCCCAGGGGATCGGCGGCGAGCGCCGCGGCCGGCAGCTCTCCGGCGCCTTCCGCCGCCTGCAGCCCTTCGCCCACTACATCGCCGACCTCAACCGGGCGGTCGCCCAGCGCCGCCGCGCGCTCGCCCGGGTGATCCACGACTTCGGCCTGCTGACCACCGAGCTCGGCCGTCGCGACGCCCAGCTGGAACGCTTCGTCACCGCCTCCAGCGCCGCGCTCGGCGACTTCGCCAACCAGCAGCAGGCGATCCAGGAAACCCTGGTCGAGTTCCCCTCGACGCTGAGCGCGCTGCGCTCGGCCCTGGCCAGCTCCAACCGCTTCTCGGTGGCGGCGCGGCCGGCGCTGACCCAGCTGATCCCCCAGGCGCAGGCGCTCGGCCCGGCGCTCGAGGCCAACAAGCGCCTGTTCAACCAGACGACCACGCCGATCCGCGACCAGATCCGTCCCTTCACCCGCCAGATCCGGCCGGTGGTCACCCACACCAAGCAGGGCGCCGCCGACCTGGAGCGCTCGGTCGCGGGCTTCGGCAACTCGCTGGGCGCCTTCAACAGCTTCCTCAACGAGCTCGCCTACGACCCGGGCGGCAGCCGCGAGCCCTACCTCTTCTACGTGCCCTGGCTGAACCACAACATCAACGCCAGCTACAACCTCGTCGACGCGGGCGGCCCGATCGCCCGCGGCGTGGTGATGATCACCTGCACCGGCTCCTACCTCGCCTACGGCGTCGTGCCCGGCCTCAAGCCCTATCTGGAGACCGTCCTGCAGGGCGTGCGGATCCCCGCCCCGGACGAACTGCCGCCGGTCCCCGAAGATCCTGGAAACCCCGGCATAAGGTGCGGTCCGGAATGAGGAAGCAAGCGCCCAGCGCCGCCCAACTCGTCGTCATCGCGGGCTTTGCCCTGTCGTGCTTCGGCATCCTGCTCTTCCTCTGGATCACCTTCGGCGGGCCGACGCCGTTCAAAGCGCGGGCCTACGAGGTGAAGATCGCCTTCAACGAGGCGACCCAGCTGGCGCAGCAGTCCGACGTGCGGATCTCCGGCGTCTCGGTCGGCAAAGTGCAGGAAATCGAGGTGTCGCCGAACGGCCAGCAGGCGCTGGCGACGATCCACATCGAGGACAAGTACGGCCCGATCCCACAGTCCTCGCGGGCGGTCCTGCGCACCAAGACGCTGCTCGGCGAGACCTACGTCGAGCTGACCCCGGGCGACGACAGCGGCCCGATGCTGCCCGACGGGGGCACGCTGAGCAACGCCAACGTGGCCGAGTCGGTGCAGCTCGACGAGATCTTCCGCACCTTCGACGACCGCACCCGCGCCGCCTTCCAGGAGTGGATGCAGGAATCGGCGGTGGCGATCGCCGGCCGCGGCCAGGACTTCTCCAACGTCTTCGCCGAGTTCGACCCCTTCTTCTCCGAATTCGAGCAGCTCTTCCGCGTCCTCGACACGCAGCGCCTCGCGGTCCGCCAGCTCTTCCGCAACGGCGCCGTCACCTTCGACGCCCTGCGCGGCCGCGAGGGCCAACTGTCCGACCTGATCGAGTCCTCCAACGCGGTCTTCCGGACGACGGCCGCCCGCGACCGCGACATCGAAGCGCTCTTCCGCGCCTTCCCGACCTTCGAGGACGAGCAGCGATTGACGCTCGACCGGCTGAAAGAGTTCGCGGTCAACGCCAACCCGCTGATGCGCCAGCTCGTCCCCGCGGCGGAAGAGCTCTCGCCGACCCTGATCGCCTTCTCGCGGCTGGCGCCACAGGCCAAGGGCCTCTTCGAAGGGCTGGAAACGGTGATCGACCGCGCCCCCAGCGGCTTCCCGGCGCTGCGCCGGTTCCTGCGCAGCGACTTCCCGGTGCTGCTGCGCGCCGTCGATCCCTTCCTGCGCAACCTCAACCCGCTCTTGACCGGGCTCGACCTCTACAAGAGCGAGATCACGGCGCTGCTCGGCAACGCCGCCTCGATCAGCCAGGCCGCCTACCTGCTGGCCGACGGCCGCCAGGTCAACTTCCTGCGCGCCGCCGGCCCGTTCGGGCCCGAATCGCTGGCGGCCTTCCCGGAGCGCCTGACGACCAACCGCAACAGCGCCTACAGCCAGCCGCGTGCTTCCAGCCGCTTGGCCCAAGGCCTGCTCAACTTCCACACCGGCCAGTGCACCGCCGGGATCGGAGCGGAGCTCGACCCGGAGACGCCGGAGGACGACGACTTCAACGACCGCACCGAAGGCGACGTCAAAAAAGCGACCGCCTTCTTCGAACGGTTGCGCAAATACGCCTTCGGCGAACAGAACAGCACGGCGACCGTCCCCGTACCCGGGTGCAGCCCGCAGGGGCCGTTCGAACCGATCTACGGCAGCGGCCCGCCGACGAGCTACCAGCACACCTTCGAACAGGGCGAGTAGCCGCCGGGCCCGGGCATGAGAAAGGGCGGCCCGGAGGCCGCCCTTTCTCATGCCCGCTCTCGGTCGAGAGCGTTGGGCCTAGTTGCCTAGCCCCTTGCTTTGCAGGGGACCAAGATGCTGCCTTTGAGGATCGTCTGGGGGGCAACTCCCGGCTCGTTGGTTTCGTTTTTGAAGACAGTCTTCGGCGTGGCCGCGCGGAACTTGCCGTCGGGGCATTTCGCCATCGAATAGGCGGTCTTCTTGCCTTTGTAGCTGTAGTTGCGCCCGACCGTGAGCTGGTAGTCGATCGCCGAGCCGGCGCCGCCAACGATTCTCGGCACCCTGGCGGTCGCGTGAATGCCGGTGCCTTTTTTCAAGACGGTCACGTCGGTGACGATCGCCGCCGGGACCGGCACCGTGATGAAGGTGTGGATCAGCAGCTTGATCCGCTTGGCGTTGCCGCCGGCGTTGAAGACCAGGATCGGGCTGGGGACCTTGATCGGCCGCTGTTCGGCGAAGGCGATCTCAGCAGTTGCCTTGCCGCTGCCGATGGTCGCTTTGCCGCAGACCCGCTTGGCCGCTTTGGTGTCCCGCGCCTGCAGCTGGCCCGATTTGCAGACCGGCAGCCCCTTGACGTTGAGCTTCACGTCCTTGTCGATGGTGACGACCGTTTCCCTGAGGGCCGAGGGGTGGGTTCCATCCGAGGTCCTTATCTTGCCGAAGAACTGCGCCTTCACCGGCGCGTACTTGTTCTTCGGCAGCTTCGACGGGATCGCATTGCCACCCACGGTGAAGATGAGGTTGCCTACGCGGAGCGTGGTGCTCGCCGCGCCGGCGATCGCCGCCACTCCGATGACCAGTGCCGCGCTGAGGGCAAGCACCGCTAGCAGATTTCTACGCATATCTCCTTCTCTCTCCTTTTTGGCCCCTGCCCGTCCGAGCCGCGGCCTTCGAAGCCAGGTTCAATCCCTGCGCAGGCAAAGGTAGCAGCGTCGGCAGGTTCTCTGCCCGATTTGCCATCACCCATGCCGAACGCAACGTGTCTACCGCCCCCGTCTACAGGGCACGACGAGGCCTCCCCTGAGCACCGTCACCGGCGCCACGCCCGCGACCCTGGCTTCGTTGCGGAAGATGCTCTTCAGCACCTTCGCCTGGAAGCGGCCGTCCGGGCAGCGGGCTTCGAGGTAGGTGTGCCGGTTGCGCTTGAAGCGGAAGAACTTCTTCGCGATCGAGAAGCGGAAGTCGAGCGCCGAGCCGGCGCCGCCGACGATCCGCGGCACCTTGGCGACCACCCGCTGGCCGTAGCGGCCCTTGCGGATCTTCTTGATTTTCAGCGTGGTGACGATCGCCGCCGGCACCGGCACCGTGATGAAGGAGTGGACGAACATCGTCGTCGTGCCGCGCCGCGTCCCGCCGTTGAAGATCAGCAGCGGGCTGGCCACCCTGATCGGCGCCTGTTCGGCGAATTTGATCTGGACGTGGGCGCCGCCGCGGCCGACGATCGCCCTGCCGCAGGCCCGCTTCGCCGCGCGGGTGTTGCGCGCCTGGAGCTGACCGCCGCGGCAGACGGGGACGCCGCGGGTGTTGACCCGGCCGTTCTTGTCGATGTCGACGACCGTTTCGCGGAAGGCCGAGGGGTGGGTGCCGTCGGTGGTTTGGATCTTGCCGCTGACGTGCAGCGCGATCGGCGCGAAGCGCTTCTGCGGCAGCTTGTTCGGCGCCACGTTGCTGCCGAAGCGGAGGATGAGGTTGCCGGCGCGGAACGTCGAGCCGGCCGCGCCGGCGATCGCCGCCACCCCGACGGCCAAGACCGCGCTCAGGGCGAGCATCGTGAACAGATTCCTACGCATGTCGGTATCCCTCTCCTTTGGCCCTGCCGTCGGAGACGTGGCCATAGAAAGCCTTGTCGAATCGCTCCGGTGACAGCACTACCTTGCCCCGGCCTTCTCCTAAACCCGTTGAGGCGGCGAACGGAGCGGTGCCGTGGGGCGCGGCTCAGCCCTCGAGCATCGAGAGGCGCACCCGCTCGCGCTCCCGCGCCGCCCCGTCGGGGCCGAGAAACGGCAGCGTTATCCAGAACATCAGGTCGGGGAGGCGGCTGGGGAGGCGGGCGGAGGCGCCGTGGAGGATCTCGCTGTAGAGCAGCTCGTTGATGCCGCCGGCGAGCGAGAGCGAGGTGATGCCGGGCAGCTCGACCGAGGTTTCCGCCCGCCCGGCGTCGAGGAAGCCGGTGAACTGGCGCAGCGCCGCGTCCCGCCTGGCGAGCGCCTTCGGTCCGGCGGCGAGCACCTCGACGATCGCGAAACGGCCCTCGTCGGGATGGTCGGCGAGGTGCTTGAGCAGCTCGGCGAGGCCGGCGGCGACACGCTCCGCCCAGGAGCCGCCCGGCTTGGACTCGAAGCCCCGCGCGGTGTCGCCGAGCAGGTTGCCGAGCAGGACGTCGTAGGCGGCGAGGAAGCAGTCCTCCTTGCTGGAGAAGAGCTCGTAGAAGGTCTTTCTGGAAACGCCGGCGACGCCGATCACATCGACGACGCGCGTCTCCGGGTAGCCGCGCTCGGCGACGACCTCGATCATCGCTTGCAGGATGCGCCGCCGCTGAGACTCCGTCACCGCCTCCCGCGGCAGCCCGTGACGACCCCTCGGCAGCCGCTCGTCCAATTTGGCGGTGCGTCTACCGGATGCCACGAACAGACTTTAGAGCACGCCGCGTTCCTCGCCGATCCAGACGACCTGGTCGCGGCCGGGCCCGACGCCGACCAGGCGGACCGGCACGCCGGCGAAGTCGGCGATGAAGCTCAGGTAGGCCCGTGCCTGCGGCGGCAGGTCCTCCTCGCTGCGGCAGGCGGAGATGTCGACGTCGAAGCCCGGCAGCTCCTCGTACTCGGGCTGGGCCGAGTGCAGGATCGACTGGTGGTAGGGGAAGCGGTCGAACACCGCCCCCTCGCGGGAGCGGTAGCGCACCGCCACGCGCAGCGGGTCGAGGCCGCTGAGCACGTCGAGCTTGGTGATCGTCAGGGCGCTCATCCGGTTGAGGCGTACGGCGTAGCGCAGGGCGACCAGGTCCATCCAGCCGCAGCGCCGCTCGCGCCCCGTGGTCGTGCCGAACTCGTGGCCGCGCTCGAGCATGTGGCGGCCGTCCTCGTCCTCCAGCTCGGTCGGGAAGGGGCCGGCGCCGACCCGGGTCGCGTAGGCCTTGGCGATGCCCCACACTTCGTCGATGTCCGCCGGGCCGACGCCGGCGCCGATGCAGGCGGCGCCGGCGACCGGGTTGGAGGAGGTGACGAAGGGATAGGTGCCGTGGTCGAGGTCGAGCAGGGTCGCCTGGGCGCCCTCGAAGAGCACCGTGCGGCCGCCGTCGAGCGCCTCCCAGCAGAGGCGGGCGGTGTCGGCGATGTGCGGCTCCAGCCGATGGCCGTAGGCGGTGAACTCCTCGCTCATCGCGTGCAGGTCGAGGCGCGGGTCGGGGGCCTCGGCGACCGTCTGGTCGGCCCCCCCCCGCGCTCCCTCGCCGGCCTCCTTGCGCAGCTTGCGGCGCTGCACCGAGAGCTCCCGCAACGCCTGCTGCTTGGGCTCCAGCGCCGCCATGATCTTCTTGCGCAGGATCTTCTCGTCGAGCAGGTCCTGGACGCGGATGCCCAGCCGCAGCGCCTTGTCCGCGTAGCAGGGGCCGATGCCGCGCCGGGTGGTGCCGATCGAGAGCTTGCCCAGCTTCACCTCGCCGGCCGTGTCGAGCAGCACGTGGTAGGGCATGATCAGGTGGGCGTTGGCGGAGATGCGCAGGTTGCCGACGTCGACCCCGCGCCGCTTCAGGGCGTCGATCTCGCCCAGCAGGATGCGTGGGTCGAGCACGACGCCGTTGCCGATCATGCTCAGCTTCTCGGGGTAGAGGATCCCGGAGGGGATCAGGTGGAGCTTGAACTCCTCGCCGTCGCGGACGATCGTGTGGCCGGCGTTGTTGCCGCCCTGGAAGCGCACGACCGCGTCGGCGCCCTCGGCGAGCAGGTCGACGACCTTGCCCTTGCCCTCGTCGCCCCACTGGGCGCCAATTATCACGATGCCCGGCATGCCGGCGGTCATTCTGCCGGGTTGACACGCGGGGAGCCATCCCGGCAGGGGTTCCGCTTAACTTTTTTTGAAGACAGTTGTCAGCCGTCCGCGGTTGCCGCCGCAAAAAAGTACAAGACGCTCCACCCTTACCGGGATGGCTCGTAGGGCCCCTTCTCCAGCCGTCGATCGGCGCCGAACAAGGGGATCTGCACGCAAGTCTCACTCAGCCGCGAGACCGTGCGGCGACCGATCTGGTCCTCAAGCTTGTCCACGGTCAGATTGGTGGTGAGCATGATCGAACGCTCGGCTTCGTAGCGCTCGTTGACGAGTGCATATAGCTGCTCCAGGACCCAGTCGGAGCTCTTCTCGGCGCCGAAGTCGTCGATGTGGAGCAGATCCACGGCTGTGAGGCGCTCGAAGAAGACGGCGTAAGAATCCCCGTCGGCGCCCGCTTCGAAGGTGCGACGAATGCGGGCAAGGAGCTTCGGCAGGGAGTAGATCGCCACCGAGCAGCCACCCTCCAGAGCCGCCTTGGAAACAAGCATGGCGAGGGTCGTCTTGCCCGTTCCCGTATCTCCGAACAGCCAGAGTCCCTGGCCTGCTTCCAGGTTCGAATCCACGTTCTCGATGAAGGACCGCACCTGTCCGACAGCCTCCCGCGTCTCCGGTTGCCGCGCCATGTCGGAGACGGGCGGGCGGTCGAAGGAGACGCCGCGGTAGCGGGGCGGGATCGCCGAGGCGACGCCGCGCACGCGGCCGCGGCGCAGGCGCTGCTCGCGGCACTCGCACGGCCGCGCCACGTCCTCGGGGCCGAGGATCCAGCCGGAGCCGTCGCAGGCGCCCAGCGGGCAGGCCCGCTGGGCGAACGGCTCGCTGCGCGGGATCGCCGCCATCAGAACTCAGGCCCCGCCGCAGCGGCGTCCTCCAGCGGCGGTCCCTCGCCGACCGGCTGCTCGACCGGCTGCTCGTGGCCGCTGTAGTCGGCGAACTTGGGGAAGCGGTCGAGGAAGACCAGCTTCGGCGAGCCGATCGGCCCGTTCCTGTGCTTGGCGATGATCACGTCCGCCAGCCCGTCGGGCTCGTCTTCGGGGTCGCGGTAGTAGTCCTCGCGGTAGAGGAAAGCGACCAGGTCCGCGTCCTGCTCGAGGTTGCCGCTTTCCCGCAGGTCGGAGAGCATCGGCTTCGGCGGGTGGCGCTGCTCGGGCGCCCGCGACAGCTGCGAGATCGCCAGCACCGGCACCTCCAGCTCGCGGGCGAGGATCTTCAGCCCGCGGCTCATCTGCCCGACCTGCTCGACCCGGTTGGCACGCGGGTCGTCGGTGCGCATCAGCTGCAGGTAGTCGACGATGATCAGGCCGAGGCCGCCGCGATCCTGCATCTGGGCGTGCAGGCGCCGCGCCTTTGCCCGCAGGTCGAGGACGCCGAGGTCGGAGGAGTCGTCGAACCAGAGCGGCGCCTCCTCCAGCTCGTTGCAGGCCCGCACCACCTTCGGCCAGTCCTTCTGCGCTACCTGTCCCTTGCGCAGCTTGTCGCCGGAGATCCGCGCCCGGCAGGCGATGAAACGCTGCGCCAGCTCGACCTCCGACATCTCCAGGGAGAAGAAGGCGACCGGCATCCCCCGCTTGACCGCCACGTTCTCGGCGATGTTGGCGACGACGGCCGACTTCCCCATCGCAGGCCTTGCAGCGACGATGATCAGGTTTCCCGGTTGAAAGCCGCCGGTGATCGAGTCGATGTCGCGGAAGCCGGAGGGGGTGCCGGTCAGCTCGGTCTCGCCGGTGGAGAGCTTCTCCAGCCGGTCGACCTCGTCGTGGAGGATCTCGGAGAGCCGGCGGAAGTCGCTCGCCTGCTCTTTGTGGGCGACTTCGAAGAGCAGCTTCTCCGCCCGCTCGGAGAGCTCGCGGGGCTCGCCGTCGCGCTGGTGCACCCACCCCTGGATCTCCTGCCCGGCGCCGAGCAGGCGCCGCAGCAGCGAGTTCTGCTGGACGATCTCCGCGTAGTGCTTGGCGTTGCCGGCGGCGGGCACCTTGGCCGCCAGCTCGGAGACGTAGTGTTTGCCGCCGCCCTCCTCGACCTGGTTGCGCTGCGCCAGCGCCTCGCCGACGCTGAGCTCGTCGACCGGCTTGGAGGCCGCGTAGAGGTCGTGGACGCAGCGGAAGATCGCCGCGTGCTTCTCCAGGTAGAAGTCCTCGGCGTTGAGCTTGACCTCGTCGATCACCCGGGTCAGCGCCGGCTCGGCGACGAGCATCGCGCCCAGCACCGATTCCTCTGCCTCGATGTTCTGCGGCGGGACGTGGGTTGCGGAAGGCTGCGGCATCTCTCTCAGTTTCCGCCGCCGCCCGGCGGCAGATCCAGAGCCGCCAACGTAGCCAACCACCGGGGGAGAGGTTGAGGCCGAATCCGCGGTTTGCGGAGAATGGGGAAGACGGCCGGCCGGCCGTTACACAGAAATCTTTGCCGCCGGCTCTAGCTTTAGGGCGGGATGGCGCCGGCGTCCTCCTGCCGGCGCTCGCCGCGGCGCAGCATGCGCTGGGTGAGGATCGCGACGCTGAGGATCGCGGTCGCGCCGAGGCTGAGCTGGACGCTGAGCAGGCCCTCGCGCGTCCAGTAGACGTCGCGCAGGTCGAGCAGCAGCGCCGCCTCGTCGAAGGTGAGGCCCATGCCGGCGCCCAGCGGGATCGCCAGCCGGTTCTCGAGCGCGTCGCTCTCGGTCAGCAGCGCCGCCGTGCCCGAGCCGAAGGCGAGCAGGATGCCGGGGACGAAGTGATGGATGTGGCGGCCGCCGACGCGGACGTTGTGCCACGGCCACCAGCGGTCGCGGATCCCCCAGGTCGAGATCCGCACCAGGGCGAAGGCGCCGAGGAAGCCGGCCAGGAGGTTGAAGAGGACGACCTCGCTGCGCGGCGTGGCGGCGTAGCCGCTGACCGCCACGCCGACCGTGTCGAGCGCCGCCGCCGGCGCCGCTTCGACCAGCCCATCGCCGTCTTCGTGCTGATGCGCGCGGCGCCGCAGCATCCGCCCGAACTGGCCGGCCAGCACCGTCCCGGCGCCGCCCAGGGAGACGACCGCCAGTCCCACCGTCGCCCGCTCGGACCGCGCCCAGCCGAGCCGGGCCCTTGCCCTGGCGCGGCGGCTCAACCGGGTCGGGAGGGCCCGCAGCTAGCTCTCCTCGGCGACGATCGTCTTCACGGTGGCGACCGTGCCGTCGGCCAGCTCGATCTCCACCATGTGGGTGCCGACCTCGCGGATCGGCTGCTCCAGCCGCACCTTGCGGCGGTCGATGCGCAGGTCGCGCGCCTCGCGGATCGCCTCGACGACCTCCTTGGCGCCGACCGAGCCGAACAGCTTGCCGCTGTCGTCCGCGCGCTGCTGAATCGTCAGCACGGTCTTGGAGAGCAGCGCGGCGGCCTGCTCTTCGCGCTCGGCCCGCAGCCGCGCCGCCTTTTCGGCCGCCGCCTGGCGCTGCCGCGCCTGCTCCAGCGCTCCCGGCGTCGCCGGCGCCGCCAGCTTGCGCGGGATCAGGTAGTTGCGCAGGTAGCCGGGAGCGACGTCGATCGGTTCGCCACGCTGTCCGAGGCTCTCGACGTCCTCGAGCAGGATCGCCTGCGCCATGGGGCTAGCGCTCCCCGACGTAGGGCAGCAGGGCGATTTCGCGCGCCCGTTTCACCGCCACCGAGAGCTGCTGCTGGTGCTTGCGCGAGAGCCCGGTGACGCGCCGGCCGCGCGTCTTCCCCTTGTCGGAGAGGAAGCGCCGCAGCAGGTTGAGGTCCTTGTAGTCGACCGCGTCGGAGTTGATCCGCGTGTATTTGCGCGGCCGAGCGCGCTCCGCGGCGCGGCGACCGCGACGCGGTGCTGCTGCTCCGTTCTCTCTGGTACGGGCCATATGCGGCTCGGGATGCTACAGACCCCTCCGAGAACCGGCCATGAGCCGCCATGCGGCGTCCTCGGTCGCTCGCGTGCAGAAGCACGCCACGCGACCCCCGCCGAAGGGCGGGGTGCGAGCGCGTAGCGCGAGTTCCTTGCCTGGCGGCACCTGGCCGGCCCTCGGAGATCGCTAGAAGGGGATGTCGTCGTCTGCGCCGCCCCCGGCGCCAGCGGGAGTGGCTTCGTAGTCGGAGGTGTCGGCCGGGGTGTCGCTGCCGGGGGTGAAGCCGTTGCCGCTGTCCCCGCCGGCGTTGCCCCCGCCCCCGCCGTCGCGCGAGCCGAGGAACTGGACGGAGTTGGCGATGATCTGCACGGCCTGGCGCTTGCCGCTGCCGTCTTTGGCCTCCCACTCGCGCCAGTCGAGCCGGCCTTCGATCGCGACCGGGCGGCCCTTCTGGAGATAGGTGGCGCAGTTCTCGCCCTGGGCGCCCCAGACGGTGACGTTGAAGAAGTTCGGCTTGTCGACCCATTCGCCGGTCGAGCCGTCCTTGCGGCGGCTGTTGACCGCCACCCGCAGCTCGCAGACGGGAGTCCCTCCTCCCGTGTGTCGCAGTTCGGGGTCCTGGGTCAGGTTCCCGGTAATGACCACCACGTTGATGTTCGAAGCCGCCACGGCTCTCACTCCTCTGGATCGCTGGTCTCGTTACCAGTCTAAGAGTGCAGGCGGCGAAACTCTCCCCCCCGAAACCGGAATCTGCGCAGAAAAGGGACTACTCGCCGCGCTCGACGGCGGGCTGCGGCTCGGTGGCCTCGGCCTCGGAGCTCTCGGCCGGCGGAGCGGGTGCCTCTGGCTCGACCGACGGCTCGGGAGGCGCCTCGGCCTCGGCCGCCGCCTGCGGAGGCGCGTCGGCGGGCGGTTCGCGCGAGGCGCTGGGCCCGGGCGCGCCGGTCGCCGGGGGCACCATCGCCGGGGTCGTAGCGTCGACCTTGAAGATGCGGAAGCGCAGCACGCCGTCGGCGATCTTCAAGCTGTGGTCGAGCTGCTCGAGCAGCGCCGGCGGCGCCTCGAAGCGGAACCAGCGGTAATCGGCCTCGTTGCGCCGGTCGATCTCGTAGGCCAGCTTGCGCAGGCCCCAGACGTTCTCGTGCTTGAGCGTGCCGCCGGCCTCGATCTGCCCCTTCGCCTCTTTGGCGACAGCATCGCGACCCGCGGCATCCTGCCCCGGGTCCAGCATCAGAACGAGCTCGTATTCGCGCGTCGCGGCCAAACGGCGTAGGACTATAGCTAGCGCGGCGCAAACTCCATCGAGCCGTCGTCGGGCGGAGGCTGCGGCGCGGGCGCTGGAGGTGCGGGCGCAGGCGGGGGTGCGGCAGGGACGATGGCTTCGGCGGGCGGGTCCTGTCGCGGGGTGGGGGCGCCCCGCTTGGGCTGCGACCTTCTCCGGGGAGAGGGATTGCGCCGGCGTCGGGATGAGGCGCTCCCCTCCGAAGGCTCCGCCCGGAGCGGGACACCCCCACCCCGCACCACCCGCCCGAGACGCGCTGGCGGCCGACGCCGCTTCGGCACGGGCGGAGTGGCTTCGATTCGCGGCAGCCCCACGTCAGCGGGCAGAGGCGGCGGCTCGGGCGGCTTCAGCAGCGCTGGAACCAGTTGCAGCGCCCCCAGCCCACCCAAAACGACTGCAGTCCCCTTGCTCGCGAGCTGCCACCGGATTCGAACCCTCATACATCTCTAAGGCCCCAGCCCGCGGAGTTGTCCCCCCTGGGCTATGGAGAGGAGGGGCGGGTGCTGCTCCGATGGAGCCTCCAGCTACGCACGAGGAAAGGGGGTCGGGGTCGCCCGGGGAGTGCCTCGCGGAGCGGCGCACCGGCGAGAGATCCATGCGGCGAAGCCGCTCCAACACAGGGAGCGAAGCCGCAGGCGAAGCGAACATAGGCACTCCCCGGGCGACCCCGACCCCCTCTACTACGCCACAGCCTCCCGCAACTCGGCGATGTCGCGCAGCTGCTCGTCCACCCAATCCCCAGGATTGCGCGCATAGATGATCTCCTTCAGGTGCCGCGCCCGCACCCGCCGCTCCTCCGGGTCCATGATCAGCGCGCGGTGGATCGCGTCGGCCTGCTCCTGGACGTCGAAGGGGTTGACGGAGAGGGCGCAGTCGGCCAGCTCCTCGTGCGAGCCGGTGTTCTCGGAGAGCATCAGGACGCCGTCGCGGGTGTTGACCGCCGGCGCCTCCTTGGCGACCAGGTTCATCCCGTCGAAGATCGAGTTGACCATCAAGAGGTCGAAGTGCTTGTAGCGGGCGACCGCCTCGGGGAAGTTCTCGTAGATCTTCAGGTCGATCGGCATCCAGTCGGTGGTGCCGTGTTTGTGGTTGACGACCGCGACCAGCGCTTCGATCCGTTCCAGGTACTCGGCGTACTCGGGCACGTCCTGGCGCGAGGGCTGCAGATGGGCGATGAAGGTGACCTTTTCGCGGAACTCCGGGTGCTGCTGGAGGAAGATGTCGAAGGCGGTGAAGCCACGCAGGACGTTCTTCGAGAGGTCGGCCCGGTCGACCCGGATCACCAGGTGCTCGCGACGCCGCTCCAGCACCTCGCGCTCCGCCGCCGCCACCTCGGGCGACTCGGCCGCCCGCTGCAGCCGCGCGGCGTCGATCGAGAGCGGGTAGGCACGGCAGATCGTCTGCCCGCCGGCATGGCGGACCAGGCAGCGCTCGTAGTCGACGTCGACCTCGAGCAGTTCGTCGCAGCAGCGGATGAAGTTGATGCAGTAGGAGTGGGTGTGGAAGCCGATGATGTCGTTGGCGAGCATGCCGCGGAAGAGCGCCTCGCGGATCCGCCCCGGCAGGATCCGCCAGCTGTCGGGCTGCGACCAGGGGATGTGGACGAAGTGGTGCAGGAAGGCGTCCGGCCGGGCGTCGCGGATCATCCCCGGGGCGGTGTAGAGGTGGTAGTCGTGCAGCATCACCAGCGGCCGCTCGCGCTCCTCGATCTGGGCCAGCACGGCGCGGGCGATGTCGCGGTTGACCGCCTGGTAGCCGTAGTCCCAGGCGTCCAGCTCCTCCTGGCGGATGTCGGGCGCGTTGGAGAGGTCCCAGAGGTAGTGCTGGATGAACCAGAGGATCGGATTGGCGATCAAGTTGTAGAACTGCTCGTAGGCGTCGGGGTCGCTGCCGACCAGCAGCACGCGGTACTCGATCCCGTCGATCTCCAGCTCGACCGGCCCGCCCCGCTCTTCGGAGACGGCGACGTCCTCGTCGGTCATCGCCGAGGCGATCCAGAGCGCCTCGCGGTGGGAGACGAGGCCGGACAGCGCCGTCACCAGGCCGCCGCCGCCGCGCCGCACAGTGCGCTCGCCTGACTCGTCGACCTCGAACTGGGCCGGACCCCGGTTGGAGACGATGATCAGGGGGTCGTTTCCAGTCACGTCCACCACCCTACCGCCGGCGTTTGCCGGGTCGAACCGAGTCGGTGGCTCAGGCGTCGAGCTCGCCCAACAGCTCCAACCAGTCGCGCAGCAGGCGGGGGGAGAGGAACTCGCGGCGGGCGTGTTCCTTGCCGTGGCGGCCGAGGTTCTTGCCCAGGCCCGGATCGCGCAGGATCTCCAGGCTGCGCTGCGCGCACTCCTCGGCCGAGTCGACCAGGAAGCCGCTCACCCCGTCCTCGATCTGCAGCGGGATGCCGCCGACGTTGCCGGCGACCGTCGGCCGTCCCTTCCAGAGCGCCTCGGTGACGGTCAGGCCGAATCCCTCGCGGATCGACTTCTGCAGGACGACGTCGGCCTGCGACTGGAAGGCGTTGACCTCGATCGCGCCGACGTTGTTGAGGTTGTTGAGGATCTTGATGTCGGGGTCCCCGTCGGCGTACTCGACGGTTTCCTGGAAGAAGTCCCAGCCCTCGGGGTCGTCGGTGGCCATCGAGCCGACCAGCGCCAGCTGCACCTCCGGCATCTCGGCGGTCACCTGGCGGTAGGCGTCGATCACCCCGATCGGGTCCTTCCAGGGGTCGAAGCGGGAGACCTGAGCGATCAGCGGCCGGTCGACGTCGATGCCGAACTGGTGACAGACGAAGGCCGCGTCGTCGGGCGAGAAGGCCATGTTCTTCGGCGAGAGCGGGTCGATCGCCGGCGGCAGGATGCGGACGCCGTCGTGGCCGTCGATCCCGTTCGGCACGTAGGCGGGCATGTGCCAGACGGTCGCGTCGTACTCCTTGATCAGCGGCAACAGCCGGGCGATCGGCGCCGGGTTGGGCTCGGAGAGGTCGATGTGGCAGCGCCAGACCCACTTGCGGCTCTTCTCCGGCGCCCCGTGTCGCAACCCGATCGGCTGCGGGTCGTGGACGATCACCGCGTCCCACTCGCCGTGCAGGTCCTTCGCGTTGAGCGCGTTGATCTCGTCGAACAGCGCCCACTGCTCGTCGCTCAGCGTCTCCTCGGCTCCCTGCAGCGAGTTGTGCAGCAGCTTGGTGGCGTTGAAGAACTCTTCTTTGCCGAAGATCACGTGCCAGTGCGCGTCGAGCCCGGCGTCGCGCATCAGCGGCACGATCGTGTAGAGGATCTCCGAGACGCCGCCGCCGAAGGCGGTCGCGCTGACGTGGAGGACGCGCTTGCCGCGCAGCGGCTCGGCCAGCTGCTTGATCCGCTCGCTCAGCTCCTTGCCGGCGATGTGGGTGTAGTCGGCGAGCGACTTCTGTCCGAGGGTGACTTCCTGAAGCATCGGCGTTTTCTACAGGCCACGGCGGCTGGATGGCGGGCAGCCGCTCAGCCGGCCGGCCCGGAGACCGGCCGCTCGCCGAGCGTGACCTCGACCCGTTCGCGCTCGCCGTCCTCGTGCAGAACCTCCAGCGTCACCTTGTCGCCAGGCCGGCGCGAGGCGATCAGCCGGGCGAGGTCGTCGGGGCGGACCACCTCGCGCCCGTCCACCGCGAGGATCGCGTCGCCCCCCGCTTCGTAGGGAATCCCCTGGAAGCGCAGTTTCTCGTCGCCGCCCTCGAGCCCCGCCCGGTCGGCCGGGCCGTCCTCGACCACTTCGGCGATCAGGCCGCCGAACTCGGTGTCGAGGTCGAGCTTCCTCGCCAACTGCGGGTAGAGCGCCTGGGTGGAGACGCCGATGTAGGCGTACTCGACCGTGCCGTCGGCCTTCAGCTGGGCGACCGAGCGGCGCACGGTCGAAATCGGCACGGCGAAGCCGACACCGTCGTTGGCGCCGGAGCTGGTCTCGATCTGCTGGTTGATGCCGACCACGCGCGCCGCGGCGTCGAGCAGCGGCCCGCCGGAGTTGCCGGGGTTGATCGAGGCGTCGGTCTGGATCGCCCCCTCGATCTGGAACTGGGTCAGCGAGCGCACCGAGCGGTCGAGCGCCGAGACGATCCCGACCGAGAGCGACTGCAGCTCGCCGAACGGGCTGCCGATCGCCGCCACCGGCCGGCCGACGACGAGCTCGTCGTCGTCGCCGAGCTCCAGCGGGTGCAGCTCGAAGCCGTCCGGCTCGACCTCGAGCAGGGCGACGTCGGCGAAGGGGTCGAAGCCGACGATCTCGGCCGGGAGGACGTTGCGGTCGCCGAACTCGACGTAGACCGCTTTCGCCTCCTCCCGGTCGCCGGCTTCGCCGTCGGTGACGACGTGGGCGTTGGTGACGACGCGGCCCCGGGCGTCGAGGACGAAGCCCGAGCCTTCGGCCGCGCCGGCGTCGAAGATCGAGCGGATCGTGACCACGCCCGGCGCGGCCTTGCGGTAGACCTCGGCGGCGTCGAAGCTGCCGTTCGCCGCCTGCACGACGACCTGCGTCGTCGTCGGCGTCGCACCCCCGCCGTCCGTTTCGGTGCCGCTGTCTCCGCCGCAGCCGGCGAGGAGCGCCGCCGGCAGGGCGGCGAGGAGGGCCAGGCGCGTCCTCACGCCGCGGCCCTCGCCGCCCCGACGTGGCTCGGCGCCGGAACGCCGCGCGCGGCGAGCGGCAGGTCGAGCGTGAAGGCGGTGAAGCGGCGGCTGGAGGAGATCGAGATGCGCCCGTCCATGCGCTGGATCAGCTCGCGGGCGATCGCCAGCCCGAGCCCCGAGCCGCCGGAGGAATCGGCGGTGTAGAAGCGCTCGAAGATCCGCTTCTGCACGCGCTGCGGAATGCCGGCGCCGTCGTCGGAGACGGTCAGCTCGGCGCGGCGGTCGACGGAGTAGGTGGTCACGGTGACGCTGGTGCCCTCGGGGGTGTGGGTGAGGGCGTTGTCGAGCAGGATACGGATCGCCTGCTGCAGCCGGTCGGGGTCGGCGACGGCGAAGACCGGCCGGTCCGGCGTGCGCACCTCGAGGCGCGAGCCCCGCAGGTCGGCGCGGGCGCCGAACTCGCGCGCCACGTCGCGGGCGAGCGAGCTGAGGTCGACGGTCTGGAGCGACATCACGATGCCGCCGGCGTCGAGCTGGGAGAGGTTGAGCAGGTCGGCGGTGAGCTTGGTCAGCCGCTCGATCTGCTGACGCATCGTGCGCACGAACTCGGCCCGCTCCTCGGGGCTCGGGTCCTCCTCCTCGAGCAGCTCGACGAAGCCGCCCAGGCTGAAGATCGGCGTGCGCAGCTCGTGCGAGGCGTTGGCGATGAACTGCTTGCGAGCGTGGTCGAGCTCGGCGAGCCGGCGCTGCATCTCGTTGAAGGTGCGGGCGAGCTGGCCGAGCTGGCCGGAGGAGTCGACCGGGATGCGGGTGGCGAAGTCGCCGTCGGCCACCTTGCGCGCCGCCTCGTCGATCCGCTTCACCCGCAGTGCCACCAGCTGGGCGAAGTAGAAGCCGACGCCGAGCGCGAGCAGCAGGGCGATCAGGGCGCCGATCAGGATCGGTCCGGCGGCCTCGTCGTGCCCGCCGATCCAGACGACCCAGATGTAGACGATGACCGCGGTGCTCGCTCCGATCGACAGCGAGATCGTGGTGATCCTGCTGCCGAGCGGAGTGAGGCGCAGCTTCTTCATTCGCGAAAGCGATAGCCGACGCCGCGCACGGTGAGCAGGTACTCGGGTTGTTTGGGGTCTTGCTCGAGCTTCTCGCGCAGGTGGCGGATGTGGACGTCGACGGTGCGCGGGTCGCGGTAGTCGGAGTCGCCCCAGACGTGCTCGAGCAGCGTCTCACGGCTCAGGACGAGGCCGGGCGAGCGGGCGAGCGCGGCGAGGATCTCGAACTCGACGTAGGTGACCGAGATCTCCTTTTTGCGCAGGATCACCAGGCGGCGAGCCGGGTCGATCGTCAACTCGCCCCGCTCGATCGCCTCTTCGGCGGCCGAGTCGGCGACCATCCGCGAGCGTCGCAGGGCCGCCTTGACGCGGCTGCGGAACTCGCGCATCGAGAAGGGCTTGGTGATGTAGTCGTCGGCGCCGACCTCGAGCCCGGCGACCTTGTCGGTCTCGCTGCCCTTCGCGGTCAGCATGATGATCGGCACCTGGCTGCTGCGGCGCAGCTGCCGGCAGACCTCGACCCCGTCGAGCTTGGGCAGCATCAGGTCGAGGATCACCAGGTCGAAGCGCCCCTCGGTGAAGCGCTGCAGCGCCTCGTGCCCGTCGAGCGCCGAGGTGACGTGGTAGCCGTCCTTGCGCAGCGGATAGCTGAGCAGCGTCTGCACCGATTGCTCGTCGTCGACGAGGAGTATCCGCGTAGCCCCGTTCCCCATAAACACAAAGGGTAACCCCGTCCAGATACAGGCCCGCCCATGGCGGACGCGGAAGTGGAGGCCCATCCATGTCTGATTCTTGGGTCTCCACGGGAGCGGAGCACATGGGCGGAACATGATGTCTTGGACATATGTGCGAGTACCAAGAACTAAGGTTGTCGGGCAGGGGGCCGATAGAAGGCGCATGAACGAGCGGCGACAGCTGAAGAGCCTCGTCCAGAACGGCGACTACCGGCCGCAGCCCGAGCTGGTCGCGCAGGCGATGCTGCGCCGGCGCGGCGTGCGCGCCCTGCTGATGGACGCCGCGCTCAACCCAGTTGGTCGAATCCAGCGGGTCGCAACAGGCGCCCGCCGGGCAGCCTGATCTCGACCCCCTCGCCGCCGGCTACCTCGCCGATCCGGGTCAGCTCTACCCCCTCCGCTTCTCTGACCGCTGCCGCCGCGGCGGCGAGACGCTCTCGCGGCAGCGCGACCAGCAGCTCGTAGTCCTCGCCGCCCGCGGCGGCGAGCTCGAGCGGGTCCCGGCCCGCCGCCGCGGCGACCTCCCCGAGACCGGTGGCGAGCGGCAGCGTCGCGGCGTCGATCGCGAGGCGGACGCCGCTCTGTGCCGCGACGTGGCGGGCGTCGCCGCCGAGCCCGTCGCTGAGGTCGATCATCGCGGTCGCGCCGGCCGCGGCGAGCGCCCGTCCCGCCGCCAGCCGCGGCCGCGGCTCGAGCTGCCGCGAACGCAGCGCCTCGAATCTGCGTTCGGTGCCGCTATCCGGCGTCGAATGCAGATTCGCCCCTTCCAGCAGCAGGAGGCCCGCCGCCGCCCCGCCCAGCTCGCCGGTGACCGCCAGGACGTCGCCGGGGCGGGCGCCGGCCCGGCTGACGAAGTCCTCGTCCTGCGGCGCGTGCCCGACCGCCGTCATCGCCAGGGTCAGCGTCGGGGCGCGGGTGACGTCGCCGCCCGCCAGGGTCGTCCCTGTCTCACTCGCCAGCGCCGCCATCCCGTCGAGCAGCTCCAGGCAGTCGTCCTCGTCGAGGTCGGCGGGGACGCCGAGGGCGACGTAGGCCTCGCCCGGCTCGGCGCCCATCGCCGCCAGGTCGGAGAGGGCGGCGGCCAGCGCCTTGTGGCCGATCTGCGCCAGGCCGCTCCACTCGCGCCGGAAGTGGACGCCGTCGACGAAGGCGTCGACGGTAGTCGCGGTTGCGCCGCCTGGCACGGTCACGGCTGCGTCGTCGCCGCTGCCGAGCTTCACGCGGGGCCCGGGTCGGGGCAGCCGCGCCCGCACCTCCGCCAGCAGCTCGAACTCGCCCATGCGGCCATTCTCCCGTTCTGCCTCGCCGATGGGCGACCCATGTGGCAATTAATGTGCGGCGACGTGGCGGACGGACGACCTCTTCTACATCGCGTCGGCGAGACCGCGGCCCAGATCGGCGCCCGGCCGCCGCGCAGCAAGCGGGTCCGGCTGGCGATCCAGCTCGGCATCGCGGTCCTCGTCTTCGGCTTCCTCGTCCTCACCGTCGTCAACCAGTGGGCGGAGATCAGGGACGAGGGGGTCCACTTTCACCTCCTCTGGCTGATCCCGGCCTTCCTCGTCCTGCCCTGCTTCTACGCGCTCAGCGCCCTCGGCTGGGACCTGATCCTGCGCTTCCTCGGCTACGGGATCGGCGTCCGCCAGGCGCAGGTCGCCTGGGGCCAGCCGCTGCTCGCCCGCTACGTGCCGGGCAGCGTCCTCTACGTGCTGGGGCGCGTCCTGCTCTCCGAGCGGGCCGGCGTGCCGCGGCGGATCACGATCGCCAGCATCGTCTACGAGCAGGCGGTCTCCGCCACCTCGGCGATCGCCGTCGCCGCCTACTTCTTCATCAGCCACCCCGACCTGCAGGGCGAGCCGTTGCGCTGGGCTGTGCTGCTGCTGGTGCCGGCGCTGATCGCCATCCTCAGCCCACGCGTCTTCCGCCCCCTCGCCGACCGGGCCCTGCGCGCCTTCGGCCGCGACCCGCTGCCCGCCGTGGTGCCGCTGCGCGGGGTGGTCGCCCTGCTCGCCTTCTACGCCTTCAACTGGGCGGTGGTCGCGGTCGGGATCTACTGCGTCGCGCGCTCGGTCGCGCCGATCGCGCCGAGCGACATCCCGGTGGTCGGCTCGGCGCAGGCGGTCGGCTACGTGGCGGCGCTGATCACGATCGTCGCCCCGGCCGGCCTGGGGATCCGCGATGCCGCCTTCGCCTGGGCGGTGAAGGTGGCGGTGCCGGGCCAGAGCTTCGCCGTCGGCTCGCTGATCGCGATCGTCGTACGCGGCGTGCTCACCGTGGTCGAGCTGATCTACGTCGCCGCCGTGACGGCGTTGGGGCGGCGCGAGGGATGGTCGATCCCGACCGGCATCGTGCATGCGTCGCCTGAGGAGGAAGTGGCTGAGAGGCGGGCGGAGGAGGGGTACCCCTCGCCCGGACAAACGCCGGCCTAGGAGGCCCGGGGTGGCTCCGGTGGAGCCCAGATTCGCTTCGCCTTCGGCTCCGCTCATTATGTTGGAGCGGCTTTGCCGCCCGAGTCTCTCGCCGGTGCGCCGCTCCGCGAGGCTCCCCCCGGAACCACCCCGGGCCTCCCGTCGAAGCGCTGTCAGAGGGGTAGCCGGGCCGGGAGCTGGAAGGCGGTCAGGGCGAGGACTGAGAGCTGCAAGGGTCGGTCTCTCGAAAGGGCTGCTAGCGGCAATACCCAGATGATGTACCAGGGGAGGAGCCAGGCGGTGGCCAGGAGGAGGCCGAAGGAGGCCCAGGCCGCCGCGCGGAGCCAGTCGCCGCCCCGCCAGGTCCAGACGAGCAGATGGGCGAGGAGGGCGGCGTAGAGGGCGATCGCCGCGGCGCGGACGGCGGTCGGGTCGAGGCCGGTTAGGCGGGCGACGGTGATCGGCACGCTCATGTGGCTGGTGCGGTCCTGGTTCTCGCCGGCCAGGCCGATCGCAGCGAGCCAGTCCCAGCCGAAGGCGGCGTAGGCGGCGATGCCGATGACCATTCCGGCGGCGCTTGCGCCTGCCAACATCCGAGCCGCCGGCACGATTGCAGCCTTGGGGGTCCTCCCGCGCCCAAAACGCTGCGATCGAGCAGCGCCGATCAGGGCGAAGGGGGCGATGACGAGAGTGGAGGCCTTGATCGCGACCGCGGCGACCAGCGCCGCGCCGGCGGCGGCTTGGCGCGCGGCGAGCAACGCGGCGATGGAGAGCATCGCCGCCGGCATCGCGATCGCGTCGTTGTGGGCGCCGCCGACCACCTGTAGCAGGACGATCGGGTTGAGGGCGACGAAGGCGGCCGCGGGGAGGGCGGCGACGCCGCGGGCGGGGGCGAGGCGGGCGACGAGGGCGGCGAGCGCCAGGACCGTCAGCGCCACCGCCGCCTTCAGCGCCGCCACCGCGGCCCAGACAGGCAGCCAGGCGAGCGGCAGGGTTCCGAGCGTGAAGAGCGGCCCGTAGGCGCTGGTCGCTTCCGTCCATTCGACCTCGGGGTAGATCGGGTCGGCGGGCGCCGCCGCCGGCGGGTGGACGTAGGGGTCGAGCCCGTGCACGACCGCCAGCCGGGCGTAGTCGACGTAGCTGTAGACGTCGTGCGAGAAGAGGACGGGGGCGACGGCAAAGCCGCCCACGCAGAGGCCGATTGCGCCCCAGGCGATGCGCGTCACGGGGCGGTGGACGCTATTCGCTGACGATGCCGCCGGTCGAGCCGCCGGTGCCGGCGCCTTCGGTGCTTCCTCCGCCGCCGGACGGCGGGCTCGGGGGCGGCGGGGCCGGGGTCGGCTCCTGCCGGCCGGCGCCGGGCGCGTAGGCGTCGGGGTCGTAGCCGCCGGTCGCTTCTTTGCCTTTGCGCTCCGCGTCGCTTTCTTCGTCACTCTCGCCTTCTTCGTCGGAGTAGTAGTCGTCGTCCTCGCCTGACTCCGAGCCCGAGGTGTACTTGCCGTAGAAGGGCGCCCAGCTGATCGGCGTCTCCGGCTGTTCGAATTCCTCGCAGGGGATTTCCCCGTTCGCGTAGAGCGCGTTCCAGATCTGCGCCGGGAAGGTGCCGCCGAACACGGTCGTGCCGTGGACGCTGGTCATTTCGATCTCGTTCGACTGCGGGTAGCCGACCCAGACCGCGGTCGCCAGGTTGGGCTGGTAGCCGGCGAACCAGGCGTCGGTGTAGTTGTCGGTGGTTCCCGTCTTGCCCGCCTGCCCGCCGCAGCCGGTGTAGGCGGCGGTGCCGGTGCCGCCGGTGATGTTGTCGCGCAGCAGCTGGGTCACCTCGTAGGCGACCGCCTCGGAGACCACCCGCTTCGGGTCCGCCGACTCGGGGTGGTCGACGCGGTCGTCGGGGAAGACGACGCGGCGGATCGCGATCGGGTTGCGGGCGATGCCGCCGGCGGCGAGCGTCGCGTAGGCGGCGGCCATCTCCAGCGGTGAGACGCCGATCCGCAGGCCGCCGATTCCCTCCGCCGGGATGCCGTCGAGCTCGGTTTCGATCCCCAGCGACCTCGCCGTCTCGGCGACGTTCTCCGGCCCGACGTCGAGGTCGAGCTGGGCGAAGACGGTGTTGTCGGAGGCGACCGTCGCCTGCTGCAGGTTGATCGTCCCCTGGTAGCCCTCGTCGGCGGTCTCCACCTCCCAATGGCCCCACTCGGCCAGGTCGAGGCTGAGCGGCTTCGAGGTGTAATGGGTCGAGTAGGGGTCGATGCCCTGCTTGATCGCCGTCGTCAACACGAAGGTCTTGAAGGTCGAGCCGGGCTGGCGGTGTCCCTGCGCGGCGAGGTTGAACTGGCTCTGCTCGTAGTTGGAGCTGGAGACCATCGCCTTGATCTGGCCGCTCTCGGGCTCGATCGCGACCAGCGCCGAGGCGGGGTCTTCGGGATAGGGGAGGGCGCTGCGCATCGCCTCCTGGCCGACTTCCTGCAGCGCCGGGTCGACCGTCGTGTAGACGCGCAGGCCGCCTTTGCGCACCGTGTTCACCCCGTACTTCTCGATCAGCTTGTCCTCGACGTAGTCGAAGAAGTAGGGCTGGCGCTGCACGAAGTAGGTGTTGGACAGGTCGAGGCCGAGACCGCGCTGCTGCCCCCGCAGCGCCCGTTCGCGGCTGATGTAGCCGAGCTTCGCCATCCGCGAGAGGACGTCGTTGCGCCGCGCCAGCGCCCCTTCGGGGTTGAGGATCGGGTTGTAGTCGGTCGGCGCCTGCGGCAGGCCGGCGAGCAACGCCGCCTGCTCCAACGACAGCTCCCAGACCGGCTTGGAGAAGTAGATCCGCGCGGCCGCCTGCACGCCGACCGCGGTGGTGCCGTTGATCGTCCCGTAGGAGGCGCTGTTGAGGTACTTGCCGAGGATGTCCAGCTTGGAGAACTTTTCCTCGTAGCGCACCGCCAGCTGCGCCTCCTGGATCTTGCGCTCCAGGTTGCGCTGTGGGTCGGCGATGCAGAGGTTGCGCATCAGCTGCATCGTGATCGTCGAGCCGCCCTGCACGACCTTGCCCGCCTCGACGTTCTCGATCAGGGCGCGGATGCCGCCCTCGATGTCGACCCCGTCGTGCTCGAAGAAGCGCTCGTCCTCGATCGCCACCGTCGCGTACTCGAGGTCGGTGGGCACGCGCTCGATCGAGACCGGCGTGCGCGCCTCTTCGGAGGCGATGTAGCCGAGGCGGCTGCCGTCGCCGGCGATCAAGAGCGAGTTGCCGCCGCGCTCGATCGGCCGGCAGTCGGAGAGCGGCGGCGCCTTGGCGGCGACGTCGAGCACCCAGGAGGCGACGCCGATCGCGCCGACCGCCGCCAGGGCGAGGATCCCGCCGGCGACGAAGAGCAACTTGCTGCGGGCGCCGCCGCGGCGCCGGTGGCGGCGTCGATTGCGCTGCGTCATCGTCGAAAAGGGTACTTCGCGGTCGCTGCCGCTCAGGCCTGCGTGTCGCCGCTGGAGAGGTTGCGCACGATTCCCTCCACCAGCAGCTGGTTGGGGATGACGACCGAGGTGCCGTCGCCGGGGTCGACGTAGGTGTAGGAGAGGGTGATGTCGAGGACGCGTCCCTCGACTTCCTCGAAGGAGACGCGGTCGCCGATCTTGATCGGCTGAGAGATGGCGAGCTGCACGCCGGCGACCATGTTGCCGATCGTGTGTTGGGCGGCGAAGCCGATGATCGCCGCCAGCACCGCGGTCGAGGCGAGGATGCCGGTGGCGAGCTGCTCGAGCTCGGTGAACTGACCGATCGCGATCGCCGCCAGGACGACGAGGACGACCAGAATCGCGAGGCGGCGCAGGAAGCGCAGCCGCGTCCGCATCGAGCGGGAGACCTGGGAGACTGGCGGCGCCATGGAGGCAAAGCTAGCCTTTCCGCCTTCGAACTGGGGGCCGCGAGCGGGCGTGCTCGGCGTCTTGCTTGCGCTGGGGGTCGGGATCGCGCTCGGAATCCCGGCGATCGTCGTCGACAACCCGGCCGACGAAGCGGACCTCAGCACCGGCGCCGGCGTCGCCGTGCAGCTGGCGACCGTGCTCGGCTTCCTGCTGGTGCCGCTGGTGATCGCCGCCCGCTGGGGGGCGCGCTCGGCGGGCGAGGCGCTGCGGCGGCTCGGCGTGCGGCGCTTCGGCCCGATGGCCTTCGTCTGGATGCCGGCGGCGATCGGCGCCTACCTCGTCTTCGCCGCCGTCTACACGGGGATCTTCGGCGCGCCCGAACAGGAGGACATCGCCGAGAGCTTCGGCCCGGTCGCGGTGCAGGTCCTGCTGATCGTCATTCTCGCGTCGGTCAGCGAGGAGCTCTGCTTCCGCGGCATGCTGTTCGGCGGCCTGCGCGAGCGGCTGCCCCGCTATGCCGCGGCGCTGATCAGCGCCCTCGTCTTCGGCGCCCTGCACGCGATCACCGGCCTCAGCGCCGTGCCGCCGCTGATCGCCTTCGGCTTCATCCTCGCCCTGCTCTACGAGCAGACCGGCTCGATCGTCCCCGGCATCCTCCTTCACATGCTCAACAACTCGGCCGCGCTGCTGGCGCAGTAGGGGCGGAGAGATAGGCCTAACTGCGGCCGCGCACGGCGACCGGCGGCGAGCTCCCAGGCTCGTACGGCCAGTCGCCCTGCGCGGGCACGTGGGCGCGGAAGAGGAAGCGGACACCGCGGCTGTCGTCGTCGCTGAAGCGGTAGGCGTAGCGGAAGCGGCCGCGGTTGTCGGTCTGCACGCTGCGGAACTCGGTCCAGCGCAGACCCGGCAGCCGGAACTGCAGCTGGACCGAGAGGCCGCCGGCCGGGATCGTTCCCGGCGGGGCGGCGACCCGGCCGTGGAAGACGACGGGGGCGCCGCCAACCTCTGCCGCGGCCGAACCGGCGCGCAGCCGCACCTGGCTGCGTACCCGCAGGCGCAGAGCCCGTCCGATCGCGCGGCCGAGCCGCCTGTCTCCCGCGAAGTGGGCGGCGACCTCGCGGCTGGGGCCGGGAGCGAGACGGGTCGAGAAGGCGCCGCCGGGGCCGGTCCAGGCGGTCGACACTCGGGTCGCCAGCTGCGCGCCGGGGGCGAAGCGCTCGACGATCCGCACCGGGGCCCCGCCGACCGGCGCGCCGGTGGCGGCCAGCAGCCGGCCGCCGAGCCGAACGCCGCGGCCGAAGGGAACGGTGCGGCCGGCCGGCCGCCGGTCGAAGGCGGCGATCGTCTCGCGCCGGCAGTGGCGGCGGCCGCCCCGGCGGGCGCAGCGGTGCCAGGTCAGCGTCCGCCCGCCGAAGCCGGCGCGCAGTGCGGTCGGCAGCTTGAGCGGGCTGGCGAGGACCATCGCCGCGCCGTTGCGGCGCTCCGTCGCGACCGCGGCGTTGCCGGCGGCGTCGTAGGCGATCGCCCGCAGCTCGTAGAGACCGGCGGGATAGGCGTCGGAGTCCCAGCGGGCGCGCAGCTCGCCTCCCCCTGGGGGCGCCATCGGGAGCGGCCGGAAGGGGTCGCCGGAGCCGGCCGGCCGCGCCTCGATGCGGCCGCGGGAGAGGTCGGGGCCGGAGAGTCGGTCGGAGACCCTGGCGCGGATCAGGTCGGGATCCTCCAGCGGCTGGGCGTTGGCGAAGGCGACGCGTGGCCGGCCGCGGTCGATTTTCACCAAGGTGGTAGAGGGGAGCTGGTGGGCGATGCCGTTGCCGCTGCCGCCGTCGTCGACGTTGCCGGCCGCGTCGCGGGCGTAATAGGCGACGGTGTGGGTTCCCTCGCCGATCACCGTTGCCCGGGCGGTGGCTCCGGCGGCCACCGTCGGCGCACCGCCGTCGACCCGGATCGCGGTCACCGGCGGCGGCCCGTGGCCGTCGTGCTCCATTCCCGAGCCGCCGTCGGCCGCCCGCGCGGTGAGCGTCACCGGACGGTTGGTCCAGCCGGCCGGGACGCCGGCGAGCCGCGTGACCGGGTCGGCGGTGTCGACGAAGAGCGCCGCGTGGCCGGTAGCCGAGCTCACCCCCGAGCCGGAGACGGTCGCGACGTGCAGGTGGTGTTGCCCGTCGGGCAGGGTCGGGATCGCCAGCTCGCCGAGCGACCCGCTGCTCAGCGTCGTTTCGGCTTCGGTGCAGCGATCGGCGGCGGCGCAGGCGGCTGCTTCGGGCCTGGCGTCGATCGCGACGGCGTAGCCGCGTATGCCGGAGACGGGAGCCGGCCCAAGCGGCGGGCCGACCTCGAGCGTCAAAGGCAACGAGGTGCGCCCGATCCAGCCGGGCAGCGGCGGGACGGCGACAGCGGGCGGCGCCTCGTCGTCGAAGCGCAGCGGCACACTCGCGGCGGGACCCTCGTTCCCGGCGGCGTCCTCGAGCCAGACGTCCGCCGTGTAGACGCCGGGCAGCGGCGGCACCGACAGCAGGGCGACGCTATCGGTGACCCGGCCCAACCGTTCGCCGTAGAGCTTCTTGCCGAGTGGGTCGCGAACCCTGTAGTGGACGGCGAAGAGCGCCGACCCGGCCGGGGGCGGGTTCGTCCATTCGAGGTCGAAGCTGGGCTCGGGACGCCAGCCCGCGCCGCCGACGACGTGGAGGTCGACCGGCTTCGCCGGTGCGGCAGTCGCCGGGACCGCCGTGGCGCCGAGCAGCGCCGCCAGGGCGAGCACGACCACGGCTGCCGCCGGCCCTCTCACGGGCCGAACTCGCCCGCCGCGCTGCCACTCGCTCCCCCGCTCGGTTCGGAGCTCGGGGAGCTGGGCGGCGGCTCGTATTCGACCGCTCCGGCTTCGCTCGCCCCCGGCGCCGGCTCGACCGGCGGCTCCGGCGCCGCCGGCGGGACGGGCGGCGGCTCCGGCTCGGGAGGAGGGGGCTCCGGCTCCGGCTCGTACTCGACCGCGGGCGGCGCCGGTTCGACGACTTGCTCGGCGACACGCTCGACCCTCGGCTCCTTCGCCGCGGGCGGGCCGAGGCCGAGCGGCGCCGGCGCGACCCCGCCGGCGACGCAGGCGGCGCCCCCGACCGTGCCCGCGCAGAGCGCCAGCAGCTTCGCCGTCGCGGCGACGCCGAGCCCCCTGCCCCCGCCGGCCGCCGCCACCTGCGCCACCCCGGCGTCGGCGCCCGCGCCCCCGCCGGGAAGGCGCGAGTGGAGGTCGGCGAGGAGCTCTTGGGCGCGTTCCAGCAGCGAGCGGGAGGCGGGCAGGGTCGGCGCCAGCGCCGCCGCCGCCGGCACGGCTCGGTAGGCGCGGACGGTCGCCCGGCAGCCGGCGCAGGCGCCCAGGTGGGCGCGCACGGCAGCGGTCTCGGCGGCGCTCGTCTCGCCGTCGCAGAAGGCGGATAGCAGCCGCCCCATCTCGGCGCAGCGCGCGCCCCTCTCGCCGTGCGAGACGAAGCGGCGAAATCGCTCGCGCCCCTCTGCCGTGCACCGCTTCACCTTGCGCCGGCTGAAGCCGGTGATCGCGGCGATCTCGACATAGGAGCAGCCGGCGCCGAGCAGAGCGAGGACGCGCAGCTCGGCCGGCCTCAGCAGGCGCAGCGCCTCGCGGCTGCGGGCGACGTCCTCGCGATCCTCCGCACGCAGCTCGGGGCCGTCGTCGGGCGAGGGCAGCCGCGCGGCAGCCGCTCCGCCGTCCTCCTTGTCGGTCGCCGCAGTGCCGAGCAGCCGTTCGCGGCTGCGGCGGACGGCCAGCGCCTCGTGCTTGACCACGGTCCGCGTCCAGCGCAGCAGCTCCGGCGCCCGCAGCGGCGGCGCTTTCGTCAGCAGGATCTCCAGCGCCCGCTGGTAGGCGTCGTCGGCATCCGCCGTGCAGAGCGAGTAGCGCAGCGCGAACCGGCGCAGCTCCTCACCGTGCCGGGCAATCGCCTCCACAGCCGCCCGTTTGCGGGCAGCGGTCGGCGCCGGCTCGACCGGCGCCTCCCTCACCAGCATCCGCTCCCCGCGCATCGTGCTCAGCTCCGTTGGCCGAACATGGCAGGGAAAGCGGAGCCGGGAGGCGGTCGCCTGCCGCTTCTGGACGGGTGGACGGGGCGAAATGGTGGAATTTGCGTACTGCGGTGTAGGGAAGCGGCACCGCGGCGGCCCCCTGTAGCATCCGCGGCTGTGAGCACCTGCGCGATCACCGGCGGCGCCGGCTTCCTCGGCTCGCACCTCTGCGAGCACCTGCTGAAGAGGGGGCACCGGGTGATCTGCGTCGACAACCTGGAGACGGGGTCGCTGCAGAACATCGAGCACATCCGCGACGACGGCTTCGAGTTCCGCCACATCGACATCACCGAACGGGTCGAGATCCCCGACCAGGTCGACTTCGTCTACCACCTCGCCTCGCCGGCCAGCCCGATCGACTACCTGCGGCTGCCGCTGCACACGCTCAAGGTCGGCTCGCACGGCACCCATCACATGCTCGGCGTCGCCAAGTTCAAGCGCGCCCGCTTCCTGCTCGCCTCGACCAGCGAGGTCTACGGCGACCCCCAGGTCCACCCGCAGACCGAGGACTACTGGGGCCACGTCAACCCGATCGGCCCGCGCGGCGTCTACGACGAGGCGAAGCGCTACGCCGAGGCGATGACGATGGCCTACCACCGCCAGCAGGGCGTGGACACGTCGATCGTGCGGATCTTCAATACCTACGGGCCTCGGATGAGAGCCAAGGACGGCCGCGCCGTGCCGACCTTCCTGCGGCAGGCGCTGCAGGACCAGCCGCTGACCGTGTTCGGCGAGGGCAGCCAGACGCGCAGCTTCTGCTACGTCGACGACCTGGTGCGGGGCATCGTCGCCCTGGCCGAGTCCGACGCGCACATGCCGGTCAACCTCGGCAACCCCGACGAGTTCACCCTCTTGGAGCTGGCCAAGACGGTGATCGATGTGACCGAGTCGCGCTCGGAGATCGTCTACGAGCCGCTGCCGGTCGACGACCCCCAGCAGCGCCAGCCCGACATCAGCCGCGCCCGCGACCTGCTCGGCTGGCAGCCGGAAGTGGACCTGCGCGAGGGGCTGCGGCGCACGATCGAGCAGGCCGGGATCGAGCGCCTCGCCGGCGCCTCGGACTGAGCCCGGGCACCCGCTGCCCAATATCCTGCCTTTGATGGCGAGCGACGCGGACAGGAGCGTGGCCGAAGAGGCGCGGCGCACGATCGCGCCCGTGGTCGGCCCCGACGACGAGCGGGTCTTCACCGACTCGGGGATCGAGATCGACCGCCTCTACACCGCCGAGGACGTCGCGCCGGGCCTCGAGGAGCGGCTCGGCGAGCCGAGCGAGCCGCCCTTCACCCGCGGCATCCACGAGGGGATGTACCGCGATCGGCTCTGGACGATGCGCCAGTACGCCGGCTTCGCCACGCCGGAAGACACCAACGAGCGCTACCGCTACCTGATCGAGCACGGCTCGACCGGCCTCTCGATGGCCTTCGACCTGCCGACTCAGCTCGGCCGCGACTCCGACGACCCGCTCTGCCAGGGCGAGGTCGGCCGCACCGGGGTCCCGATCGACACGATCGAGGACATGCGGATCTGCTTCGACCGGATCCCGCTCGACCAGGTCTCGACCTCGATGACGATCAACGCCCCGGCGGCGATCCTGTTGCTGCTCTACGAGCTGGTCGGCGAGGAGCAGGGGGTGCCGTCGGAGAAGCTGCGCGGCACCGTCCAGAACGACGTGCTGAAGGAGTACATGGCGCGCGGCAACTACATCTACCCGCCCGAGCCGACCATGCGCCTCACCACCGACATCTTCGAGTACTGCCGCGAGAACGTGCCGAAATGGAACACGATCTCGATCTCCGGCTACCACATCCGCGAGAAGGGCTGCTCGGCGGTGCAGGAGGTCGCCTTCACCCTCGCCAACGCGATCGCCTACGTCGAAGCGGCGCTCGACCGCGGCTTGAAGATCGACGAGTTCGCCCCCCGCCTCGCCTTCTTCTTCAACGGCCACAACAACGTCTTCCAGGAGGTCGCCAAGTTCCGCGCCGTGCGGCGGATGTGGGCGAAGATCGTCAAGGAGCGCTTCGGGGCCGAGAACCCCAACTCGATGAAGATCCGCTTCCACACCCAGACCGGCGGGGTCACGCTGCAGGCGCAGCAGCCGGAGGTCAACATCATCCGCGTCGCCCTGCAGGGCTTCGCCGCGGTCGCCGGTGGCACCCAGTCGTTGCACACCAACGGCTTCGACGAGGCGCTGGCGCTGCCGACCGAGCGCTCGGCGCGGATCGCCCTGCGCACCCAGCAGGTGCTCGCGCACGAGTCGGGCGTCGCCGACACGGTCGACCCTTTCGCCGGCTCCTACTTCGTCGAGTCGCTGACCGACGAGGTCGAGGCGCGCGCCTGGGAGTTGATCGAGAAGGTCGAGGAGCTGGGCGGCTCGGTCGAGGCGCTGGAGTTCATGCAGAGGGAGATCGAGGAGTCGGCGCTCTCCTACCACGAGCGCTACAAGTCGGGTCAGGACGTCGTCGTCGGCGTCAACAAGTACGTCACCGACCAGGTCGACGACGTCGACATCCTCCGCGTCGACCCCGAGTCCGAGCAGCGCCAGCTGGCCCGCCTGAAGGCCTTCAAGGAGAACCGCGACCAGGCCGCGGTGGACGAGAAGCTGGAGGCGCTGCGCGACGTCGCCCGGGGTGAGGGCAACCTGCTGCAGCCGATCCGTGCCGCCCTCGCCGCCGGCGCCTCGATCGGCGAGACCTGCGGCGCGATGCGCGACGTCTTCGGCGAATACAAGGGCGGCGCCTTCTTCTAGTGCCGATCGCAGCATTGTGGGGTCTATAGGCCCCACAATGCTTCATTCGGGGGCAGGAACCGCGTCGTGGGGGTTGAAGCGGCCCCCATGATCGAGGCGTCGAGGACGCTGATGAAGTCCGCGCCGGAGCTGGCCGAGCTGGTGGCGACGGTCGAGGGCGTCGAGGTGACGATGGCCGAGAAGGGCTTCGGCACGCGGGTCGAGGTACGCGCCGGGCACGATTCGGGTCTGCGGGAGGACGACCTGGAGCGGATCCTCGACCGCCTTGCCGAGCCGCAGCGCCAGCCGTTCACGAAATAGACTGCTGCGCTCCGTTATGCGAGAGCGCAATCCGGTCACCCACGACGAGAAGCTCGAGTACCTGCGCGAGCTGCGCGAGGCGGCGGTCCATTCTGCCTCCGACGAGTCGGTCGAGAAGCAGCACGCGAAGGGCAAGCTGACCGCCCGCGAGCGGATCGAGAAGCTGCTCGACCCCGGCAGCTTCGAGGAGATCGACACCTTCGTCCGCCACCGCACCTACGACTTCGAGATGCAGAAGCGCCGCCCCTGGGGCGATGCGGTCGTGACCGGCCACGGCACCATAGAAGGAAGAACTGTTTTTGTCTTCTCTCAAGACTTCACGGTGTTCGGCGGCAGCCTCGGCGAGGTGATGGCGGAGAAGATGTGCAAGGTGATGGACCTCGCCGCCCAGGTCGGGGCGCCGGTGGTCGGCATCAACGACTCCGGCGGCGCCCGCATCCAGGAGG
>Ga0299914_10000014_pt1 | contig 125795 bp, 118 predicted proteins | sample RVTome_10_FD_201361 | JGI IMG/M metagenome (GOLD analysis project Ga0299914, IMG submission 201361) | Soil microbial communities from uranium-contaminated site in the Upper Colorado River Basin, Wyoming, United States - RVT153D57 (version 2) ... | reverse complement strand
GGTGGTGTCGGCGAACGATGGCAAATCGTTCGAAGTTCCCGGTGGCGCGGAGTATATCTTCGAGCGTGACCCTGCATCCGGAAATTGGCAGCAGGTGGCGCGACTTGATCGCGACAGGTGGGCGGTGGACAGCACCACATCGATAAGTATCGATGGCGATACTCTTGCGACGGGCGCTTACGGGGGTACGGCCTTCGTTTATGAATATGATGGGTCAGCATGGCAGGAGGTGCATGCGATGGAGTTGGGGGGCGGGCCCGTGGAGGTAAGCCTGGAGGGATCTGTGCTCGTTGCGGCACTTCCCCGTGATGCCTCACCAGCACTTGATTGTTCGGCGGCCGGTCGTGTGCACGTGCATGAACGTGACGCTGACGGTGTATGGCAGGAAACGGCGATATTCGAAGCGGTGGAGCCGCAATGCCGTGGAGAGTTCGGCAAGGCGATGGATATGAGCAACGGCATCGTCGCTGTTACCGGCGGACAGCTGGGCCCGCTGCGGACCGAGCTTTTCACGAAAGACCATGAAGGAAGCTGGCGACGCGTCTACGAACTGGAAGGTCATGTTCCGGTGTACGGCCGGCAAGTCGCCATTTCCGAAGAAGCGCTGGCGCTGGCGGGAAGAAGCGCGGAAGACGACCTTCAAGTCAGCGTGTTCGAAATGCCGGAAATAATTGCAGACCTGGATGTCGATAACAGCCCGTACGCGGATTCCCGCGACGAACCCGCGCCGCCCAACGAGACCAATACGCCGTTCTCCGACGTAATCCCGCCGCGACCGCAGATATTGCTGCGATCCGACACCCCGCTTCCCGGCGACGATGACCGAAGCCTGTTCGGGTATTCGGTCGACACGGATGACAGCCTGATGGTTGTCGGTGCACCCGCCGTGAACGCTGTGTACGTATTCGAATACATCGACGGGGAATGGCGTGAGATTGAAAAACTCACCTATGCCGGCAGTACCAGCGGCGATGAGTTTGGTGCGCTCGTGCAATTGGACGGCGATGCCATTGCCGTCAGTGCACGAGGCGAAAGTGTGAACGGCATTTCCCGTGCAGGCGCCATACACCTGTTCGAGCGCACGGAAGATGCCGGTGCATGGAATCATTCTGCGCGAATCGTTTCCCCCGATGCGGTGACGGAAGCAAAGCTCGGTACACGGATGGAGTTCGATGACGGACGTATCCTGGCGAATGCACCGGGAAATGATTTTGCTGCCTACCTGTTCGAACGCGATTCAACGAGCACGTGGGTCCAGGCATTGCGCTTCACCGAATCCGACGGCACGCCGGTCGGCGCGCGCAACCAGGCCCTTGGCATCTCGAATGACACTATTGCCCTTGTGCATGACAGTGACAGCGTCTTTATCTACGAGCGCATGGGCGGCAGTTGGGTGCTGGGCCAGCAGCTGGACTTCGACTACGCGACGTCCGTGGCGATCGAAGACGACTTGCTGGTGATCGGCACTCCCGGGTACAGCCTGGACGAACGTGATCGCGGGGAAGGCGCTGCACATGTCTATGAACGCGATGGCAGCCAGTGGAAGTTCACGGCGTTGCTCGCAAGCGATGACCCTTATCCCACCTACGGTTTCGGCACCGGGCTGGAATTGCAGGACGGCCTGCTTGTTGCGCTGGATAGCGCCATCTCAGACGGCTCACACTTCTTTGCGAGGAATGACGATGACGAATGGACGCACTTGAGCGGCAGTAGTCCACGCTTGTGGAACAGCTCTCGCGCGGTTGCGATTTCCGACCGGGTGTTCGCGATAGGGTACAGCGGCGACTATGTCGGGTTCGTCTCGGCGATAGATATCGAGAACCTGTTTCCCGAAGACTTTGTACTGGGCGATGGTAGTGGTGGTGAAACCGGTGACAGCAACGGCGGGGATTCTTCGGACGGTGACAACGACGACGGATACGACGACGGAAACGGAAACGACGGAAATGATTTCAATGATGACGACGCCAGCGGCGCAGCAGGCGACGACACAACAGGCGACTCGGGTGATGACGCCAGCGACGAAGACGCAACGGCAGGGGATAACAACGACACCGCGAACGACGACCCACCCGCGCGGGATTCCGGCAGCGGTGGTGGTTCGGCAGGCTGGTTGCTCGGATTGCTGCTTGCTTTGGTGCGATTGCAGCAACGGCGCATGACCTGATCACGAGGAGTGATGGGTGTTCGGGAATCGCGTGCCGGACAAAACGTTGTTCCGTTCAAGCTGCTGTAAACGTTCACGAATCGCGATTGGCCAACGGGATGCGCGTCAAGCGCGCATACTCGTTGCGCGACCGGTACCGCACTTTGCGGAAGGCGCTACGGTGAGTTTCCCGCCACCGGTCACGGCGATGACGCCAGGAGTTCATGCATGGATAGAAAGCCGATCAAGGCCGGGCAACTGCTCGCCATCCTCAACCAGCGCATGATGCGCCACAAGGAAACCGCGACGTGCCGGATCATCGCCATCGCGCCCGTGGCGACGAAAGATCCCGCTGTCTGCAACTGGTCGTCCGCCGTTACGTGGAACGCCGCCGGCGGTGGCAGCAAGGAACTCGCCGCGCCTTTTGTGAAGAAGCTGGTGATGAACGCGCAAAAGGAATTCAACCTGCTGCCGGCCGGTGCGAACGCGCTGAATTGATCGCAACGACATTGTCTTCGATCCCTGAAAGCCCCGGTTGCGCCGGGGTTCTTCATGTCTGTCTCGCCCACCGGGAACGATGCCTCCACACGCGTATCCATACCTAATAGAATGCCTGTCCCCGGTAACACTTCATAAAGGAATGCCCATGACCATTTCCCTGTACCAGGCGTCCGTGCCCGTGCTGGTTCGCGGCCTGACACAACTGAACGTGATCCTCGACAAGGGCGAAGCGCATGCGGCGACGAAGAAGATCGCCCTTGAAGTATTGCCCGGCACGCGGTTGCGCCCCGACATGCTCCCGTTGAGCCGGCAGGTGCAGATTGCGACGGACAACGCGAAGGGGTTTGTTGCGCGCATGGCGGGGCAGGAGGTGCCGCGCTACGAGGACAACGAAGCGACGTTCGCGGATCTGAAGGCGCGCGTGGAAAAGACGCTCGCGTTCGTGCAGGGTTTCAGGCCGGAAGACATCGACGGCAAGGAAGACAAGGTCATCACGTTCAAGCTCGGACCGACGGAAATGACGTTCAACGGCCAGCAGTACCTGACGGGTTTCCTGCTGCCGAATTTCTTCTTTCACGTCACGATGGCATACGCGATTCTGCGCGAATGCGGCGTTGAGCTTGGCAAGCGCGATTACCTCGGCAACTAAGAGTGCTGCTCTGATTGCCGTGATTGATTGGAGCGAAAGTTCTGCGATTACCGCCATTCCCGGTATTCCGGGAATGACGGCAGGAAAGGATGCAGCCGGTGACGTGGACCGGCGGCGAAACAGTGCGGCTGGTTCATCTCATTGCTTCCACCAGCCCCTGAAGAATTTTCTCTTGTCGGACTGATCGAATTGGATTCGTCGAAGCGAAAGCACTTCGTCTGGAGCGGTCGCGATACTCGCGCCGTATGTGCGTCGGTCGTGTGGCTTGGTCGCGTTGTCGAAATCCGGACGTTTGCCCGGCCAATGAATGCGCGCCGGTGTGCGGAATAAAGTCCTGTTCTGCCAAGCACTTCCGATTTCAGGATGCAATCGGCGCTTCTGCTTTGTCGAAAACGCGTCTATATTCCCTTTTCCTGTCGGCATGGGCAGGAATAACTACGGATAAGGCTGTGTATCAGCAGCCGTAAATTGATGACCGCCGGGCATGCCCTCGATGCTGTCGTCGCTCATCTTTCGGGGGATCGCATGAATCTTTTCAATACCCTGCGGCGCCATTCCGCGCTGTTGTCCCTGCTGTGCGTTTCGTTTCTGGTAACTGCCTGTGGCGGTGGCGGTGGCGGAGGCAGTGACGCTCCGGGTGGCGGTGGTGGTGGCGCCCCGACGGCGAACATCGTGTTTCCGCCCACCGACTCGATTTTCACAGGTGATGTGCTGGTCGTACGCGGGACCGCGAGCGACGACGGTACTGTCGAATCGGTGAAGGTCAACGGTGTTGCGGCCGAGAGTAGCGACGGTTTCGCGACGTGGATGGCGTCGGTTCCTCTTGATATGGGCGACAACGTTATCGAGGTCTCGGTTGAAGATGACACCGGCAACAAGACCGACACTGCAGCGAGCGTGGATATTGCACGACACGTGTTGCCAATGGCCGGACTCACGGGCATCAAGATCGATAGCGCGAATAACCGAGCTGTCGTTGCCGATTCCTCGTTGAATGCGATCTTCGGAATCGACCTTGATACCGGCGAGCGAACCGTCCTGTCTTCTGCCGCCGTCGGTTCCGGCCCGATGTACGAATCGACGTTGAATATCGATATAAGTTCGGACGGAAAGTTGGCGTACATGTTCGACTGGGTTCAGCGGTCGTACTTCGAAGTGAACTTGGTGACTGGCGTGCGTCGCATTCTTTCGTCGCCGTCAGTTGGTACGGGCGATGAGCTGGGTGTCTACGTGTATGACGTAGCGTTGGACGAAGCCAATGCGCGCAGTTTCCTTGTTTCGCTCGGCGACGCTATCGACGAGTTCTACGTTTTCGAGGTCGACCATGTCACCGGTGATCGCAACCGGGTTACTTCAACCGGAACAGGCGGGGATGAGCAGCCTCTGGGTGTTGAATGGGACTCCGTCCTCGGGCGCCTGCTGGTAACAACGACTACCAATAATCTCCTCTTTGTGGACCCGGCAAGCGGTGTGCGCACGGAGATCGACTTTACTGGACCTGCGAGCGGTTTCTGGAGCTACGATGTTGCGCTGGACAAGAACAACAATCGCGCATTTGTCATTCAGACCGGCGATGTCCAGATATTTTCGGTCGACCTTGCCAGCGGTGAAACCGAGGTTCTGAGTGCAGGTTCGGGCACGCCGCTGAACCAGCCGAACGCGATCGCATATGACGCTGCGGAGAACCGCCTTCTTGTGGTTGGCCTTGAAGGTGAAGTTGTCACCATCGATCTCGCGACCAAAAGTCGCGAGTTGCTGGCAAACAGCTATGACGCGAAGATCGGTTCGGGAGACTTCATCTGGAACATTGCCGTTGTCGCGTTCGATCCTGCAAAAGGAACGGCATACGCAAAGGAATACCTTTCCAGCAGGTTCGCAAAAATCGACCTCACGACAGGTGCAAGAACGTTTCCCGGCGGTACGCCGGCCCTGGTTGACCTTGAGGTGGATGCGCGGGATGGCCAATTGCTCGGTATTACCGCCGGCAAGCTGGCCTCGGTGGATCCGGAAACCGGTGGTGTGACGGAACTGGCGGATTTTTCTGCCACGAGAATCACGTTCAATGGGGCCGGAAATCGCGTCTATGGTTCAAGTTACAACGCCATTTCCGCGATATCGCTTGATGACTACACCGTTACGAGCCTCGCATCGTTCACCGTCGGAAGTGGCGAATTCATACGCAACGCGTCCGCCATCGCGGTAGACGGGCAACGGAGCCGTGTGGTTTTCGCGGACAACGACCCTGCGGAACTGAAGGCGTTGGCAGCGGACGGAACACGTACCGATCTGATCAACTCCGGTGATACCGCCACGCCACGTCTTCTCGGCATAAGGGACATGGTTGTGGATGGTTCCGGGAACAACGTGTTTGCGCTGGATGGGAGAAACGGGACGCTGATGTCCATCAACCTGGACACCATGAAGCGGACAGTGCTTGCCGGCGCAAGGGCGGGAAGCGGCGCGGCAACGGGGATAACCAATGGATTGGCCGTTGATGAAAATGCCGGCCTTGCCTGGTCGAGTGCAGCCGGTTCCGTCATCGTTTTCGACATCATCGGTGGCGATCACGTCATTATTTCCCGCTGATCAAGCGCAAAACCCGAAAAGGCCCGCGATGCGGGCCTTTTCCGTTTCCGGAGATCGCGACGGCGGCGGGAAACCCTGGCTGCGCAAGGGCGTTACCGCTGTTTCAACAGTACAGTCGCCGCGCTGTAGAATCCCGCGCTGACACTTCCTCACACAAGGACACTTCCATGACCCTTTCCCTCTACCAGGCATCCGTGCCCGTTCTTGTTCGCGGCCTGACCCAGCTCATCGTGATTCTTGAAAAGGGTGAAGCACATTCGGTTGAAAGAAAGATCGATCCTGCGGTGCTGGTCACTGCACGGCTGTTCCCGGACATGTTGCCGCTAGCGCGGCAGGTCATGACCGCTACGGACAACGCGAAGGGGTTCGTTGCGCGCATGGCGGGGCAGGAGGTGCCGCGCTACGAGGACAACGAAGCGACGTTCGCGGATCTGAAGGCGCGCGTGGAAAAGACGCTCGCGTTCGTGCAGGGTTTCAGGCCGGAAGACATCGACGGAAAGGAAGACAAGATCATCACGTTCCGGCTGGGGCCGAACGACATGACGTTCAACGGCCAGCAGTACCTGACGGAGTTCCTGCTGCCGAATTTCTTCTTTCACGTCACGATGGCATACGCGATTCTGCGCGAATGCGGCGTTGAGCTCGGCAAGCGCGATTACCTCGGCAGCTGACGAATTCGATGCGCCCAGCAATGGACAGGATCAACAGGATGAAGAAAGATTTTCAGGATGAGAGCGTAGAGCGGGTAAAGAACCGTATTGCAGCTCTGCATCACGTGATGTCGGAAATCCTGTTGATCCTGAAAAATCCTGTAGATCCTGTCCATTTGATCTTCTGCAGGCTACCGGTGCTGCAAAAACCCTTTCTTGCCGCCCGCAATACGGCTTGGTCATCCATGTCATGTCGATCCGGTTATCCCGCTGATCCGTGAAGAACAAAAAAATGGCCCGCATGCGGGCCATTTTGTTTGCATTTGAACGATCAGCCGGCGTGGAGATGAAACGTCCCCGCGAAAGTCGGCGTCATGCTATTGAACGTCATGCGAGACAGCTCAAACGTGTTCCTTGCCGTAGCGGTTCAGCAATACCTGCAAGGAGATTTCCGCGGTTTCCTCGAAGCGCGCATCGAGCACGTCGAATTCGGCGATGCGGTCGATGCGAAAGGTGCGGTAGTCGCCGCGCAGTTCGCACCACGCCATCAATGTCCACACTTTGCCCCAGAACACGAGTCCCAGCGGCCAGATGACGCGCGTCGAGGTAGCTTCATCCTCGCGCTCGTAGTGCATGCGGATTTTCTGTTTCGCGTTGATGGCCTCGCGCACGACGTCGAGGCGCACCGCGAATTCCTTCCGGTCGGGAAACGCGGGCGCGAAGATGCGCGGTTTTTCGAGCGCGTTCTTCAGGCGCGGCGGCAGGATGGAATCGATTTTCGTGAGCGCTTCCTTGGCGGCGACGGAAAGCTTTTCACCGCCCCAGGCATCCAGCATGCGCGCGCCGACAATGAGCGCCTCCATTTCCTGCGGCGTGAACATGAGCGGCGGCAGGTGAAATCCGCCGCGCAGGACATAGCCGACGCCGGCTTCGCCTTCGATGGGCACGCCGGACAGCACGAGGTCCTGCACATCGCGGTAGATCGTGCGGTCGGAAACTTCCAGCCGCTCGGCGAGTTGGCGCGCCGTGGTCAGCCGCCGTCCCTGCAGGAACTGGATGATCTGAAACAACCGGTCTGCTCGGCGCACGTCTACTCCCCCCGGAATGTCGAGTCGCTATTCTAGTTCGCCTGCGTGCCGCAGACGTAATCGCGGCAAGAAGCGCGGGCGGGCGTTCAAAGGTACGCCGTGACCGCCGGCGGGTTCATCCAGTTGTCATGGCTGCCGTCGGAAAAGCGCAGAGGAATGGCCGCGAATTCTTCGGGCGAAACGTTGTCCAGTGCCGCGATATTCACCGTCACGAAGTCGCCGCCCAGCACGTCGAGATGGCCATGACCGAACGGGCGCACGCCGCAGTGTTTGCAGAACTCGTGCCGCATGCTTTTACTGCCGAACTGGTATACGGAAAGATCGGATTCGCCCTGCAACAGACGAAACGCATCCGGCCTGATAATAGCTCCCCAAGAACGCGTCTTCGTGCAGATCGAGCAGTTGCACCGGCCCGCGCCTTGCGCGAGATCGATATCGGCTTCGAATTTCACGGCGCCGCAGTGGCAGCTGCCCTGGCAGGTTTTCAGCATTGCAGGTCTCCCTTGAAAAGAGAGAGCAGTGTGCCTGAGGGCTACTGACAACATACTGTCAGTAATGTGGAAGAGGGTGTCAGGCGGCGTCCATGCCCTGCACGATCACGTTGTTCTTGTGCGCGGCCTTCACACGGTACATGACCTTGTCGGCCGCCTTGATCATGCGCGTTACATCGGAGGGAGCGAGCAGATAGGTGACAGCACCAATGCTCACCGTCACGTCGTTGGCCACGAGGTCCTCGGCGCGTTCCAGCCGTGAACGAACTTTTTCCAGCGCAGCCGCGGCTTCGACTTCGCCGGTCTCCGGCAGCAACACCACGAATTCGTCGCCGCCGATGCGTGCGGCAACATCGCTGCTGCGCAGTGTCTCGTTCATCACGTCAGCCACTTTCTTCAACAGGACATCGCCCTTGTGGTGCCCCAGGCTGTCGTTCACCTGCTTGAAATTATCCAGGTCGACATACGCCAGTGTCGCCGGCTGTGAATTCCTGTGACAGACGGCCAGCACGCTACCCACACGTTCGTAGAACGAACGCCTGTTCGGCAGACCGGTAAGCGGGTCGGTGCGCGCGTAGTCCCGTTCCCGCTGCAGCGCATCCCGAAGGCCGGACACCAGCAGCGCCACGACGAGGAACACACCGGCCTGCGCGATCAGATTCACGGGCCAGATCCACGTTTGTGAGTACACGCGACCACCCAGGAACAGCGTTACCGCCCAGGACACGGTGACCAGCAGCGCCATTGCCAGCGCCGTGGTGCGTCCGAAACGCCAGGCGGCAAGCATCAACGGCAGGAAATACAAAGGCGTAATCCGGATTTCCGTGCCGGTGAGGTAATCCGCGATGACGACGGCGGCAAGGCCGATGGCGATCAGCACGGCGGTGATCAGCGTGGTGGCGTTCACGTGAAATCGAGACTCCTGTTCCTGCCGCTGTGTAACGCATGACGTTAGCGCAGTTGCGGGGCCGTGCATCTGCAGTAAGTCATGTAAGTAGGGTTTGAATGCGGGAGCAGGAAAAAACAGAACCCCGCCCGAAGGCGGGATTCTGCCGGTAGCTGGTGCGGGCAGCTACCTTGCATGAAGCGGCCTGTCCATGACGGGCCGCCGCTTCATCAGGACGGTCTTATTTGCATTTGCCGTTATTGCCGTTCTGTCGTTGCAACGCCGGAGGCGATGACTCTCAGGAGTTCCAGTCCTCGTCCTCGTCCGCTTCCTCGCCTTCGTCGGCTTCCGTGTTCACTTCTTCAAGACCGTCGGCCTGACCGGCATCCGTGTCATATTCGTCAGCGGCATCTTCGTAGCTTTCGTCCTCGGTGGACGCTTCATCCTCAAGCGGGTCGTCGCCGATTTCATCGAAGTCGTCGATCGGGCCTTCGTCGATTTCGTCCTCGCTCAGCAGGCCGTCGGCGTTGACATCGATTTCGTCGAACCGGGCGGACAGCTCGGGATCGCTTTCGACTTCGAGCCGGGACAACTGACCGTCGTTGTTGTCATCGATGCGCGCAATCCTCTCTTCCTTGTCGTCCGCGAAAGCGGCGCCGGAAAATGCAAAGCCGAGAAGCAGTACAAGCAGTTTCTTCATGGGAACCTCCAATAGGTGTGGTTGTGCCGGGTTCCATGAAGCAAGATGCGTGCCAGCGCTATGACGCCTCGGCAGCGCTGCAGACACGGCGAGATGAGGCGGCACCAGCGAAAAATCCGTCGCGCGCAGGCGACGCTCTCCAAAGCAGGGGCCAGCACCCTTGAGTGGCGGGAAAGCCGCTGTCGCCGGACGGCGACACGACGGGCGTTATTCCTGCAGCGGTCCGGACGCCGGATCAAGATGAACGCGTATCACTTCCTCATAACGGCCTTCCGGAGTTTCGAACGTCGCGGCGTCGCTGCAAGCACCGCGAACGACGAAACCGCAGGCACTTGTGGCGAGTCCGTTGTCGCTGGCGGCAGAGGGCAGCGCGCAGACGCGGTAACGCAGGATATTTGCGTCAGACGGTGGCGAATCATCCGGCGTGCAGACATAAGCGGGACGCTCGGGCGTGAAGAAATTGCCGAAGAAGCCGCCTTCGAACAGCGGCATTGCCTGTTGTTCCTCATCGTCAGCCTGCAACGCGGCCGACGGGTGATCGGCGCGCATGGAAATCCGGATCGGAACGCCGAAGTGATTGGTGCGCGCGTAGATGCACGCCGACACCCAGCGTTTCTCCGTGAGCGTCAGGCCGCGGTCCAGCCAGCCCGGCGCGAGCGCCAGCGAGCCGTACGCGGTTTCGACGATTTCGCCGCCCTGCTCGATCTCGACCGCCACGCTCTCCGGCAACGCGCAGCCGACGAGATAACGCAGGAAAAGGCGGCCCTGTTCGCCGTCGAAGCCTGGCAGTTCATCGATGTCGATCACATGAGCCGGAGAAGGCGTGTCCCGCGCTTCGGCAACGCGCGGATAAAAAAAGAGGCCGACGGAATGCCGGCCTCCAGGGTGTTGCGGAAACGCGAACGAACTCAGTGCTTTTTTTTGGCCAGCGGCTGATCGGCCATGGCGCCGACTTTGTCGAGCATGCGCAGTTCATCCGACGCTACGCCATTGAATGCCAGCCGATTGAATGCCAGTCGATTGATCGACAAGGCATTGATCGACAGCGCGTTGATCGACAGCGCGCTGACCGGCAAGGCGTTGCCGGCGATTGCGGCAGATGTGCTGCCGGCGAAAAACAGTACAGCGAAGAGAAGTTTCTTCATGCATGGTCTCCCTGTCATTGGGCAAACATGACGCTCCGAAGTGGCGCGTCATTCTCCCGGGCCTCCGGCCCGGAACGGGACAATGCTGAGCGGCGGACGATGTGTCAACGTGCGGTCAGGGAGAATACTTAACTCCGGGACGCTACTCGTCGCCCTGTTTTCCATAACCTCCGCCGCCCGGCGTTTCGATCACAAAGGTGTCACCCGCGTTCATTTTCACTTCGGCAAGCTCGCCCAGGATTTCCACCTTGCCGCTGCTGCGCTCCACGTGGTTCGCTCCCAACGCGCCGCTTTTTCCGCCCTGCAGTCCGAACGGCGCCACACGGCGATGCCCTGAAAGTATCGATGCTGTCATCGGTTCCAGGAAACAGATATGGCGCGCCACGCCGTTGCCGCCGCGATGCCGTCCCGCGCCGCCGGAGTTTTCGCGGATGGAAAATTCCTTCAGCAGTACCGGGTAACGCCATTCGAGGACTTCCGGATCGGTGAGACGCGAATTCGTCATGTGCGTCTGCACGGCGTCGGCGCCGTCGAAATCCGGACCGGCGCCGGCCCCGCCGCACAGCGTTTCGTAATACTGGTACTCGTCGTTGCCGAACGTGAAATTGTTCATGGTGCCTTGCGCGGCAGCCACTGTGCCCAAGGCGCCGAACAGCGCATCGACGATGACTTGCGACGTCTCGACGTTGCCCGCGACAACGGCGGCCGGATAGCGCGGATTGAGCATCGTGCCTTCGGGAATGACGATGTGCAGCGGCTTGAGGCATCCGCCGTTGAGCGGGATATCGTCCTGCACGAGACAGCGGAATGCATACAGCACCGCGGCGCGCGTGACGGCGGCCGGCGCGTTGAAGTTGCCCGTGTGCTGCTGGCTGGTGCCCGTGAAATCGATGGTCGCCGAACGTTCCTGAGCATCCACGCGCACGGCGACCTGCACGGCGCTGCCGTCATCCATTTCATGACGGAACGAGCCGTTGTGAAGAACGCCGAGCACGCGGCGCACAGATTCTTCGGCGTTGTCCTGCACGTGCTGCATATAGGCATGGACGACGGGCAGGGAGTACTGCGCGACCATGCGCTGCAGTTCGCGCATGCCCTTTTCGCAGGCCGCCGCCTGCGCCTTGAGATCGCTGATGTTCTGATCCACGTTGCGTACCGGATAACGCCCGCCGCACAGCAGCGCGCGTATTGCGGTTTCACGGAAGCGTCCGGCGTCTATCAGCCGTACGTTGTCCAGCAGCACGCCTTCTTCTTCCACGCTCCTGCTGAACGGCGGCATGGACCCGGGCGTGATGCCGCCGATATCCGCATGGTGGCCGCGCGTAGCGACATAAAAGAGGGTGCGGTTGCCGGCGTCGTTCGAGTTCGGATCGTGATTTTCGAAGACCGGCTTGACGACCGTGACGTCGGGCAGGTGCGTGCCGCCGTTGTAGGGCGCGTTCAGCACGAAGACATCGGCAAAGCGGATATTGCCGCGGTATTCACGAATCACCGCCTTGATGCTTTCGCTCATGGAGCCGAGGTGTACCGGCATGTGCGGCGCATTCGCGATCAGCTCGCCGCCGGCATCGAATACCGCGCAGGAGAAATCGCGCCGTTCCTTGATGTTCACGGATGACGCGGTCTTCTCCAGCACCGCGCCCATCTGCTCGGCAATCGACATGAACAGATTGTTGAATATTTCGAGCATCACCGGATCCACGCCGGTGCCTGCGGCCAGTTGCCTTGCCAGCGGTTCGATGCGTTCCAGCAGCAGGTGCCCGTACGCGTTGACGCACGCCTGCCAGCCGGGTTCGATGACCAAGGTGCTGTTCGGCTCCGCGATGATCGCGGGGCCGCTGATACGTTCACCCGCCCGCAGATCGCCGCGCTCATGCACGGCCGCGTTCACCACACTGCCGTTGAACGTTGACGTCACATGCGTCAGTGGTTCGATGTCGCGTTCGGTGCGTGCGTCACCTGCGCCGGTTGCCGTTACGGCGTTTTCCGATTCCATTGCAACGTCGGAAAGGCCGATCACTTCCACTTGCGCCGCTTCCACGATGATGGTCTTGCGCCTGGGCGTGAAACCGAAACGCTGCCGGTACGCAGTCTCGAAATCCGCCAGCATGGCGAGATATCCTGCGAAGCCCACATCCAGCGTGGTATCGGTGCCGGCGTATTTCAGATGCAGCCGCTGCACGCAGCGCACGCGGTCTTCGGACACACCTTGTGCACGCATTTCCTCGCAACCTTCGGCGCACAGGTTCTGCAGTATCCGCGACAATGAGGGTATCAACGCGTCGTCGAGTTCCGCCTCGATCGCGCGTTCGCGCGTCAGGCGCAGGTCGGCGACACCGATGCCGTAGGCGGACAACACGCCGGCGTGCGGATGCAGCAGCACGCGTTTCATGCCGAGTGCATCGGCAACGGCGCAGGCGTGCTGGCCGCCGGCGCCGCCAAAGCAGTTGAGCAGGTAGCGTGAAACATCATGACCGCGCTGCACGGAAATCTTCTTGATCGCGCTCGCCATGTTTTCGACGGCGACCGCGAGAAAACCTTCCGCGACCTGTTCCGGCGTGCGCGTATCGCCGGTTTCCTGCCTGATGCGTTCGGCCAGCATCGCGAATTTTTCCGTGACTGCGTTGACGTCGATGGCCTGATCGCCGTTCGGGCCGAACACGTGTGGAAAGAAATCCGCCTGCACGCGACCCAGCATGACGTTGCAATCGGTCACCGTGAGTGGCCCGCCGTTGCCGTAACAGGCGGGACCGGGATACGCGCCGGCGGAGTCCGGGCCTGCACGGTAGCGCGCACCGTCGAAATGCAGGATGGAACCGCCGCCGGCCGCGACGGTGTGAATCAGCATCATTGGCGCGCGCAGCCGCACGCCGGCCACTTCCGTTTCCAGGCTGCGTTCGAATTCGCCGTCGTAATGACTCACGTCGGTCGACGTGCCGCCCATGTCGAAACCGATCACCTTGTCGAAGCCCGCGATTTTCGCCGTGCGCGCCATGCCGACCACGCCGCCTGCGGGTCCCGACAGGACCGCGTCCTTGCCCTGGAAAAAACGCGCATCGGCGAGACCGCCGTTGGATTGCATGAAAAGCAGCCGCGTGTCGCCGAGTTCGGATGCTATGCGATTCACATAGCGGCGCAGGATCGGTGAGAGATACGCATCGACGACCGTGGTATCGCCGCGGCTCACGAGTTTCATCAGCGGGCTGGTTTCGTGGCTGGTGGAAACCTGCGTGTAACCGATATCGCGCGCGATCTTCGCGATGCGCGCTTCGTGCCGCGGATAGCGGTAGCCGTGCATGAGCACGATGGCGACGGCGCGGATGCCTTGCCGGTACGCGTCCTGGAGATCGCGGCGTACCGCTTCTTCGTCGAGTTGGTGCTGGACGAAACCGTGCGCGGTCTTGCGTTCGTTCGCCTCGATGACATGCGCATACAGCATGTCCGGCACGCGAATGTTCAGGTCGAACAGTTTCGGCCGCGCCTGGTAGCCGATGCGCAGCGCGTCCTTGAAGCCGCGCGTGATCACCAGCACGGTCGGATCGCCCTCGCGTTCCAGCAGCGCGTTGGTTGCAACCGTCGTGCCCATTTTCACGGAGCGGATGCGCTCGGCGGGCAGCGGTGCATCGACAGATATGCCGAGCAGGTAACGGATGCCCGCGAGTGCGGCGTCTTCATAGCGTTCGGGATTTTCCGACAGCAGCTTGTGCGTGACGATCTCGCCGTCCGGCCGGCGCGCGACGATATCGGTAAACGTGCCGCCGCGGTCTATCCAGAAATCCCACTGTGTTTCGCTGCTGCCTGGCATCGTCCAACCGTTTCCTGTTTTCAGTAATGATTCATGTGGCCTGGCTCATGCGTTCGGGCAGCCACGTCACGATGGCCGGGAACGTGCTGACGAGGATGATCGCAACGAGCATGAGAATGAAGAAAGGCAGCGCAGCGCGCGCAACCATGAGTATGTCCTTGCCGGTGAGGCCCTGCACGACGAACAGGTTGAATCCCACGGGTGGCGTGATCTGCGACATTTCCACCACGAGCACAAGATAGACGCCGAACCACAGCGGATCGATGCCCGCGGCGGTGATCACAGGCAGGATGACCGATGTCGTGAGCACGACCAGTGAAATGCCGTCGAGAAAACAGCCGAGCACGATGAAGAACACCGTCAACGCCGCGATCAGCAGCGCGGGCGAAAGTCCGCTCGCGCCTATCCATGCCGCGAGCAGTCGCGGCACGCCGGTAAAACCCATCGCAACGGAAAGAAACGCCGCACCCGCAAGGATGAACGCGATCATGCACGAGGTACGCGTCGCGCCCATCAGACTGGCCGCGAAGCTGCGCCAGCCGAGCGAGCGGGTGAGATACGCGAGCAGCAATGCGCCGGCGACGCCGACGACGGCCGCTTCCGTCGCCGTCGTCCAGCCGAAATAGATCGACCCGATCACGAGCGCGATCAGCACCACTGCCGGCAGCAGCTTCGGTAATGCGGTGATGCGTTCGCGCCAGTTCACGGTGCGCGCATCCACGGGTTGCAGCGAAGGATTGCGCAAGGCCCAGATGACGGTATAGCCGGCAAACAGCGCCAGCAGCAGCAGGCCGGGCAGCGCGCCGGCCATGAACAGTCGCGCGATGGAAACCTCCGCGGCGACGCCATACACAATGAGAATGATGGACGGCGGAATCAGCAGGCCGAGCGTGGCGGAACCGGCGAGCGTGCCGATCGTGAGCCGCTCGTCGTAGCCGCGGCGTTCGAGTTCCGGGAGCGTCATGCGACCGATGGTCGCGCAGGTGGCCGCGGACGAACCGGACACTGCGGCAAACACACCGCAACCGAGAATATTGGCGTGCAGCAGGCGTCCCGGTACGCGATTCAGCCATGGCGACAGGCCGTGAAAAAGATCTTCCGCGAGCCGTGTGCGAAACAGTATTTCACCCATCCAGATGAACAGCGGCAACGCCGTCAATGTCCACGACGCGCTGGAACCCCAGGTCGTCGTCGCCATGATCAGGCCGGCCGCATCGATGCCGCCCAGCCACATGCCGGCGAACCCGACGGCGAACAATGCGAGCGCGACCCAGACGCCGCCGGCGAGCAGCACGAACAGCAGCACGGCGAGAGCCAGCATGAGTGCAAGCGTTTCGTTCACGGTGAATCACCGCGCGTTCGCTTCATCTCGTCCTGCCAGTAAGACGGGCTGCGTCCTGCCAGCAGCACGACCAGTTCGTCCAGCAGTGCGACGGTGAGTATCACTAGGCCGGCTGCCATGGGCAGCTGCGGAATCCACAACGGCACGGCGATGTAGCCGGCCGAGACATCCTCGAATTCGCGCGACTCGATGACGAGCGCGATCGCTGCCCACGCGATGCGCGCGAGCAGTGCGGTCGCTGCAAGCAGCACGAGAACTTCCTGCATCTTGCGCAGGCGGGGCGGGAAATTCCGGATCAGCAGGTTGACGCGTATGTGTCCGCCGGAGCGCAGCGTCCATGCCAGTGCGAGAAAGGTGGCGGCCGCCATGAGGAAGCCGCCGAACTCTTCCGCTGCTGGAACGATGACGCCGAACCAGCGTCCGACGATCTGCGCGAGTATCAGTACGCCGATGCAGGCAAGACAGGCGGCGCCGAGCACCGCGGTGCCCAGGTACAGCGCGTCAAGTGCATTGCGTAGCCAGCGTAACGGCCGCATCACTTGCGCAGTTCTTCGAGAATCGCGCGTCCTGCGTCACCGGTTTCCTGCAGCCACTCCGCGGCGAGCGTTTCTCCGACCGCGCGCAGATCGCGTTCCAGCTCCGCTTCCGGTTCGAGCACTTCCATGCCTTTCCCGGCGAGCGTGAGCGTGTCCTGTTGCGTTACCTGTTCCGCCATCTGCCAGCCGCGTTTCTCCGCCCTGGCGGCGGCGGCCAGCAGGGCTGTGCGTTGCGGTTCGGCGAGTCTGCGCAGCGCGCGCTGGTTCGCTATCACCATGTTCTTCGGAATCCACGCGCGCGTGTTGATGTAGTAGCCGGTGTAATCCCAGGCCTGGCTGCTCACTCCGGTACTCGGCGAGGTGAACATCATTTCGATAACGCCAGTGCTGAACGCCTGCGGAATTTCCGGTGCTTGGATATTCACCGGCGATGCACCGAGTTGAGCGGCGAGGCTGGCGGTCAGCGGACTGTAGGCGCGCATCCGGCGGCCTGCGAAATCGGCGCGCGAGCGCACGGCGCGATTCGCGTAAAGGCCCTGCGGCGGCCACGGCACGGCGAAGAGCAATACCAGGCCCTGCCGGTCGAGCGCCTTTTCCAGTTCCGGCCGGGAGACAGTCCACAGTCTGCGTGCGGCCGTGAAATCGGTGACGAGGAAAGGAATGTTGTCGACCTTGAACAGCGGCAGGTCGTTACCCAGCAGTCCCATCAGCATTTCACCGATCGGCACCTGTCCACTGCGAACCGCGCGATGAATTTCGGGATGCTTGTACAGCGACGCGCCGGAGTGCACGACGATATCGAGTTCGCCGCCGGTCGCGGCGCGTACGTCATCCGCAAACTCGACGATGTTCCGCGTGTGATGCTCGCCTTCCGGGTACGGCGTCGGCATATGCCACTGCGGGGCGGCGAGCGTGTTCGTGCTCGCCAGCAGGCACAGTGCAATCACCAGCCGTTTGAAACGCAACATCGCTGCTCCCCCGAAATGCTCGACGGCAAACATAACAGAACTGATTTGACGATTCGCGCACTGAGTCCTTGTAACTAGGTGCCCGGGCATATTCCAGCAGGATGGCAGACATGAAAGCCTGCGGACGTGTTTATGTCGGGCGATGGCACGAGGAGATTTATTGTGAAAAGAACGCTGCTTGTCGCTTCGCTACTGGTATTTCTGCCGTTTGTCGTGCCGTTGGCGCACGCTGCCGAAGCCGTGAAGGTCACGGCTTCCGATGGCAGTGCGAACGACCGTTTTGGCGCCGCCATGGCGAGCACGCGTTCCCTGGTCGCCATCGGTGCGCCGGGTGCAACCGTCAATGGCCGGTCCGGCCAGGGAGCGGTCTACATTTTCGAGCGTGTGGATTGCACCTTGCGCGAGATCGCGAAAATCGTCGCGAATGACGGCGGCGCCGGTTACTGGTTCGGTGGCGCCATTGCGATGAGCGGCGATGTACTGCTCGTCGGCGCGACGGGCGCCAGCGGCGAGCAGGCGGGTCATGGCGCGGTTTACGTGTTTTCCCGTAACGGCAGCGAATGGACGCAGACCGGCAAACTGTTTGCGGACGACGGTTCCGTGAACGCGAACTTCGGTGCCAGCGTTGCGAGCGATGGCCGCACCGTTCTCGTCGGTGCGCCGCAAGCGAGCGGCGACTTTCGGATACCCGACAGCTATGTCGCGGGCGCCGCCTATGCCTTTGAACAGCGACGGGGCGAGTGGCGGCAGGCAGGAACGTTGCGCGCGGAGGATCCGGCGGTCATGGAAGCATTCGGTGCAAGCGTCGCGGTGCACAGCGATATCGCTCTCATCGGCGCTCCCGGCGCACGGCGCTCCAGCGGCAGCTTCCTGCGTTTTCAGCGAGACGACGATGACGACGACGAAACGGGTGGCTGGGAGCAGGAACAGCGGCTGCGTTTGTCCGGCGATTCGCGTGCAGGGCGCCTGGGCGAAGTCATCGTGAATTCCAGTCGCCACTTCGCCATAAGCGCGCCCCTTGCCGAAACGCGCGACACCTACATGCCGGGCGTCGTGTTTCTTTACGAACGCGACGGCGATGACATCGAGAACGAGGTTCGCCTGACGGCCGGAGACTGGAATGCCGGCGACGAGTTCGGCAGCACACTTGCGATAAACGATGACCGGCTAGCAGTGACCGCGGGTAATGCGGGAAAGATATATGTGTTCGAACGTGACGACGGCTGGCGGGAGTCGGTGCGTTTCGCGGCACCTGCGGCGGACGAGTCGTTCGGTGCGGCGCTCGCGGTTTTCGGGAACCTCATTGTTGCCGGCGCACCGCGCGCCGTCGTGAATGGCAACGGCAGCCAGGGAGCGGTTTATGTTCGCCCGGTTCCGGAGTGAGACGGCAGGGCGGTACTGTTTCCGGTCATTGAAAGCGCGTGCCGTGCGCTGGTGGAAAGACAAACCGGTGTGAGGTCGCAAGCGAACAGCAGGACAGGATCGGTTTTGAAAACCCGGACGGAGCCGGTTCCGGGAGTCTTGTAGACAGTTCGAGTTTGAAGAAGAAACGGCAAGGCAGGTTTGTTGCTTTAATGAAAAAGCCCGGCAGATGGGCCATGGTTTAAAAAAAACCGGCAGAGCCAGACTGTTGTTTTAAATAAAAAGCCCGGCGGAGCCGGGCTATTGTTCTAAATAAAAAGCCCGGCGGAGCCGGGCTTTTTGATTCACGCCTGCGGTGCGCTGCGAGCGGCTGTCGTCTTCCGTTTCACGGAGGTTTTCTTCTTTTTCTTTTTCGCTGCGGCTTTCTTCTTCTTTACCGGTGCTGCGGTGCCGGCTGCGGCAGCAGCGCCGGCCTTCTTCTTGCGGCGGACCTTCTTCTTCTTGCTTTTCTTCGTTTCGGACTTCGCATGCTTGCGCTCGGCAGCCTGCATGCTCTTGTCCATTGCGGCGGCAAGCTTCTCGGCGGACTTCGCTTCGATTTTCGCAGCCTTCATGTTGGCAAGCGCTGTGCGAGCGTTTTTCTGCTCGGTACGCAAAGCGTCGATTTCCTTGCGAACCTTGTCGAGAGCCTTGCGATCACTGGCCAGCCCGCTCTTGCCGAACTTCGCCTTTGCGCGGTCACGCTGCTTCTGCAAAGCGGCTACCTGTTTCTGGCGGCGCTTTACTTCCTTCTGCAGCTTGCTGGTTTCACGATCAAGATTTTTCGCTTCTTTCGCGGTGACACGGACGAATTCCTTGCGCACCTGTTCGAAGCTTTTCATTACGTCTTTCATTTCAGAAGCCATTTTGATCCTCCCAGATCTTTTCATGACGTGGCGAGTCTAACTGCAATTGTGGAAATAACCAATTTTTCGCCGATGATCGGCGTTACAGAGCAATGACCGGAAATACGGTATTGCTGCAATGGGATCCTCGCAACCGGCTTTTCCGCAGGCACAGACCCAGCGCTGCGGTTCTCCATGAACATGCAGTTTCCGAAGATCGCCTCGTGGCGTTTGCGGTGGCTTCTCCCGTGCGTCACGAAAACGTTTCGACGTCGCATTGCCCCGGCTCCGCAATCTGTTCCGCGATTCGCAAATGCACGGTAGCAAGCCGAACGCGGAATGGATGGTCAGGAAGACACCGCGCACGGAACCGTCGTCCCGTGCTGGGCGCCTATGGACATGCGGCATGAGTTCGTCCCGTCGTCGAAGAAATGCAAAACGCGAGGCTGCAGAAGAAAAGATCGATTGCGCCGACCGGAATGGTGCACGCTTCCACTGTGATGAAAACATCGTGACGGCGCGGCCACTCATTTGCCGGAAGGCAGCCGGTTTGTTCTCGGCGAATGCCCGTAAGGCCGCTTACTCATTTTCGCATCGCCGTTGTGCCCATAGAATGATTGCGAGTCCGGATTCTTCCGGCATTATTGTCGAATCTCATTGGAGAAGCGCTTGGACGAAGTGAAGTCGAGGCATGACGGGCTGGTGCATTTTCACTGGCCGCGGCATGAATTCATCAACGCGGCAACGCATTTTGTCGGCCTGGTAATGGCGCTGAGCGCGGCGCCGGTGCTGATCGTGATGGCGAGTCTCAGCGGCACGCCCGAAGAGCTGTACACATTCATCGTGTACTCGGCGTCGCTGATCCTGCTGTACCTGGTTTCCACGCTGTATCACGCGTGGCCGCCCGGCAGGACGAAGAAGCTGCTGCAGAAGATGGATCACATGATGGTGTACGTGCTCATTGCAGGCACTTACACGCCGTTTCTCGTCGCCGAGCTGGGTGGCTGGATGGGCTGGTCGATGTTCCTGGTGCAGTGGACGCTGGCGGCGGCAGGCATCGGTGTGAAGGCGGTGCACGGCGACAACTACGACTTCATTTCAACGATCGCCTACCTGTTGATGGGCTGGGTCGGCCTGATCGCCATCGTGCCGATGTACGAAGAACTGCCGGAGGCCTCGTTCACGCTCGTGCTGGCCGGCGGTATCGCCTACACCATCGGTACGGTGTTCTACCGCTGGGAAAGCATTCCGTTCAATCACGGTATCTGGCACGTGATCGTGCTGATCGCCAGCGCCTGCCATTTCACTGCGGTGTTCTACCTGCTGTAACTGCCGAACATTTACTGCGCCGGAAAATGAAAAAGGCCTCATCGAAACGAGGCCTTTTTTCATTTTCCGGCGCAGTACTGTGCGATTACCCGTCCGTTTTCTTGCGTGTCGTCAGTGTGCCGGGTTTGCGTGCTCGCGGCGGCTCGCCGGTCTTCGCCGCCGCCCTGGCATTTTTGCCGGGCCGCTGCTTTTTCGGTGCGGCCGGCTTGCCGGTACGCGGCTTTTCGCCGAATGCCGGTTTGCCATCGGATGCCGGTTTTTTCTCGAACCGCGGCTTGCCACCGGGCGCGGCCTTTTTTTCGAAGCGCGGTTTTCCGTCGCCTCGCGGCTGGTCCTTGAACGACGGCTTGCCGCTGCGTTTCTCACCGGCAGCCGGTTTGCTCGTGGTTGATTTGCTCGTGGTTGGTTTGCGATCGGTTGGTTTGCGATCGGTTGGTTTGCGATCGGTTGGTTTGCGATCGGTTGGTTTGCCCGCAGCTGGTTTGTGAGCGGTCGCGGGTTTGCCGGCGTGCGGCTTCCCGCCACGCTCTTCGACCCTGGCGCCGCGATGCGGCGGCTTGCTATCCGCCGGAGTATCGTGCGCGTCGCGTGCTGCCGCCTGCTTGGCGCGTACCTTGCCGCCGAAAGGCGGCAACGCCGGTTCGCCATCGTCGAACGTAGCCGGTGGCTCTCCGCCAGCTCGCGAAATGCGCAAGGCCTGTCCCGCTACCCGCGCTTTCTGCAGATCGCGGAATACGTCCTGCGGCATGCCTTGCGGCAGATCGACCAGGCTGTAGTCATCGAATATCTGGATACGCCCGATGTACTGGCCTTCGAGACCGCCTTCGTTTGCGATCGCGCCCATGATGTTGCCGGGTTTCACGCCATGGGCGTGACCCACCTCGATGCGGTAGCGCTCCGAACCCGACGGAGGCGGACTATCTTCCATTACGCGTGGCTTGCGGCTGCCGTAACTCTGCTCGCGGAATTTGTCGTCGCGCTCTTCGCGCAGTTCGCGTTTCGGCCTGCGCTCCCGTTCTTCGGGTGGCAGCTCGGCGCGCGGCGTCAGCAACAGCGGCTTGCCCTGCTGGGCGAGTTTCGCAAGCGCAGCAGCGATCATTTCAGGCGATGCCTCGTGCTGCTGCTGATAGCTGGCGATCAGGTCCTGGAAGAACTCGAGTTCGCCGTTCGTGATGGTGTCGGTGATCTGCCGGTGGAAGTTCGCGATGCGCTTGTCGTTGATGGCTTCCGTGCTCGGCAACTGCATTTCGGTGATCTTCTGGCGCGTGGCGCGTTCGATCAGGGACAGCAGGCGTCTTTCGCGCGGCGCGACGAACAGGATCGCTTCGCCGCTGCGTCCGGCACGGCCGGTACGGCCGATGCGATGCACGTAGGCTTCCGTGTCATACGGAATGTCGTAGTTGATGACATGGCTGACGCGGTCCACGTCCAGGCCGCGGGCGGCAACATCCGTGGCCACGAGAATATCCAGCTTGCCGTTCTTGAAATTCTGCACGGTCTGTTCGCGCATTTTCTGCGGCACGTCGCCGTTCAGTGCCACGGCTTCGTAACCGCGCGCCTGCATCTTGTCGGCGAGTTCGACGGTCGCGGTCTTGGTGCGCACGAACACGATCACGCCGTCGAATTCCTCGACTTCGAGGATGCGGGTCAGCGCGTCGAGCTTGTGCACGCCGGAGACGTACCAGTAGCGCTGACGGATGGTTGCAGCCGTCGTCGTCTTCAGCTGGATAGCGATATGTTCCGGGTTGCGCAGGTGTTGCTGCGCAATACGCTGGATGACCGTGGGCATGGTGGCGGAAAACAGCGCGACCTGTCTTTCCGCAGGTGTCTGTTCGAGTATCCAGGTGACGTCGTCGATGAATCCCATGCGCAGCATTTCATCGGCTTCGTCGAGGACCAGCGCCTTGAGCGCAGCAAGGTTCAGCGAGCCCCGCCGCATGTGATCCATGACCCGGCCCGGCGTGCCGACAACAACGTGAACGCCGCGCTTCAGCTGGTTCAACTGGCCGCGCATGTCCTGTCCGCCATAAATGGGCGCGACATGAAAACCGGGCATGAATGCCGCATAGCGCTGGAAGGCTTCGGCCACCTGGATGGCGAGTTCACGTGTCGGCGCCAGCACCAGCACCTGCGGTTCGGCGCGCGCGAGGTCAAGATTGGCCAGCAACGGCAGCGCAAACGCCGCTGTCTTGCCCGTGCCTGTCTGTGCCTGGCCAAGTACGTCGCGACCGGCGAGCAGGGGCGGAATGGTCCTTGCCTGGATGGAGGAGGGCGTTTCATAGCCGACGGCATCCAGGGCCTTGAGGAGGGCATCCGGCAAGCCAAGTTCATCAAAGCGGGGCGAATTAGGGGTGGTATCGGTTTCAGCAGGCATGGGGATCACGAGTGTTGGAAATTTCAGTGCGAAGGATACGCGGTTTCGCCGCATCATTTTGGATATTTGGTGTTGTTCGCCAACTAATTCAATCGCCTGGACCTCGCGCCAGAGCGGACGTTTCGATTATGCCGCGTTGAACCTCGTCCGGCCGGCAGGGGATATACGCGCACGTAGGCACCCTATCGTGCCCGTAGGGCTGGGATGCCGATCATGGCGGAACGGTGGACGTCACCGTGTATCGATGCGACGGTGATGACCGTGAGGAGACATTAATCATGTGTGAAATGAAAATTGGACGGATGGTGTTGCTGGGTTTCATCGCGGGACTGTCGATGCTTCTGGCCGCGTGCACGGGTGGCCCGACATCACAGGCACGTGAGTTGACCGAGGGTATGACTCACGATTTGTCGGAATACTCGCGAGTGATGATCGATCCGGTCGCCGTGACATTCGCGAAGAACTGGTACCACGTGCAGACCGGGACGCATTTTTCGATGACGCCGCGGGAACGGGACGAACTCCAGGAGATGGTCGAGAGCACGTTCAACCGACATTTTGCGGCGGAACTGGCCAGTGGCGAACTTGAACTGGTGGAAAGCCCGGGCCCTGGCGTGGTGCGCATCACCCCGGAGCTGAACGATGTGTACTTGAGCGCGCCGTTGCCGTTCGCGCAGCCCGGCAACACCTACGTCCGCAGTGTCGGGCAGATGGCCCTGCGCCTGACGTTCCATGACGCGACGAGCGGCAGGCAACTTTTCGAGTTGCACAGCCGCGTGCGCGGCCGCGAAATCGGTCTGTTGCGCCCGGCAAGTCCTGCGCATAACCAAGCGGAACTGACGGATTTCTTCAAGGACTGGGCGCAGGTGGTTCGCCAGGAACTTTTCCGCGTTAACTGACGACAGGCGCTCTTCAATATTTACATTGACCAGCCCCGGCCATGCCGGGGCCGTTGTCATTGGAAACCCCTCGCTTCACGCAACGGATTCCCGCTCCGATCCCCGCCAGCTACGGCGACTACCCTGCCTGTAATCACCGAGATGTTTCCCTGCCAGTGAACGGTACCCTCCGTTGAACCGAATCCGATGTCGGAGGGGTTCTTGCTCAGGTCATCGCAAAGGTTATGGCTCACGGCAGGTCTGCTGCTGCTCGCAGTTGCCTGCCGCAGCCTGCCGGTAAACGTGGAACGCGAAGCGTCCTTTGCATTCGCGCAGCCCGAAGAAACCGCGCTCGGCCGGCTGTTCCTGGCCGATGCGAACGAGCACTCCGGCGAGTCCGGCTTTGTGCCGGTCACCGCCGGCACCGATGCCTTCCTGTTGCGCAGTGCGTTTGCCGGACTCGCGGAACGCACACTCGATCTGCAGTACTACATCTGGGCCGATGATCTTACCGGACGGATGCTGTTGCGCAATGTCCTGAAGGCCGCGGAACGCGGCGTGCGCGTACGCGTGCTGCTCGACGACATTCATGCCGCGGGCAACGCGAACACCTTTGCGATCGTCGATGCGCATCAGCGGATCGAAGTGCGTCTGTTCAATCCCTTTGCCAATCGCGATGTGCGTGCAGTGGAATTCGTGGCGAACGGCGCGCAGCTGAATCGCCGCATGCACAACAAGGTGATGGTTCCCGATAACGCGCTGGCGATCACGGGCGGCCGCAATATCGGTGACCATTATTTTGACGTCGATGCGGCGCTCAACTTCCGTGATCTCGACCTGCTCGCAACCGGACCGATCGTGCAGGACCTGTCCGGAATGTTCGACGCCTACTGGAACAGCCAGTGGGCGTATCCGATTGTCGCAGTGACGGGCAAGCGGCACACGCCGGAGGACGTACGCGAGCTGATCGAGTTCCTTGATCGGTGGATCAGCGAACAGCCGGAGCTGCCGTACACGCTGGATGCGGATGCGCGCGGGATGCAAGAGCGCATCGACAGCTATCAGGACAGCTTCCTGTGGGGCGAGGCACGCGCGGTGTTCGACAGCCCCGACAAGGTGAACGGCGAGGCCGGGCCGCATGTCGCGGAAGTGCTGTTCGATTCCGTCGACGGCACCACCCGCGAGCTGCTGATAGAAACCGCCTACCTCATACCCGGCAAGAGCGGGATCGCGATTTTCGAGTCGCTCGGCGAACGCGGCATCGACATCCGGGTGTTGACGAACTCGCTGGCGACGAACGATATCGTGGCGGCCCACGCGCATTATGCGAAATACCGCGCCGCTCTGTTGCGCGCAGGCGTCGATCTTCGCGAACTGCGCCCGGACGCGGCATCCGAACAGCAGCGCATGACTGTGCTGGCGGCGGACTCCATCGCCACGCTGCACACCAAGGCCCTGGTTTACGACCGGCGCCAGGTGTTCGTCGGGTCTTTCAATCTCGATCCGCGTTCGCTGTTGATCAATACGGAAATGGGCGTGCTGGTACGCAACCGCGAGCTTGCCGGACAGATCGCGGTAATGATCCTGGAAGGGATGCGGCCAGTGAACAGCTACCAGCTTGTGCTGCGGGACGGAGAGGTTCACTGGAAAGTCAGCACGCCGGATGGCGTGAAGTATCTCGACGCCGATCCACAGACCAGCTGGTGGCGGCGGTTCGTGGCGAAAATGATTGCGCTGCTTCCGGTTACAGAGCAGCTCTGATCCATGACCGCCGCCATCGCGACATCGAACTCACGCGCGGCATGTGTATCGCGCCGCTGGCGGATTGCCGTGACCTTCGCGGTGGCTGTCGCGGGATTGCTCGGACCCGCCCGCACGGTCGCGCAACCGCTGGATGAGTTTTCAATGCGCGTGGGAGGCTTCGTCACCCACCTCGACACGACGATACGTGCCGACGACCCGAGCGGCAGGCGTGGCACGGAGGTCGATTTCGAACGCGAACTTGGCCTGGACGACCGGGACGTCATCGAGTTCATCGGCATGGCGTGGCGGCCGTGGCGCCGCCACGAGTTCGGTTTGAATTACTTTCACGAAACGCTCTCCGGCGGGCGGCGACTGGAGCGTGAGCTCGTGTTTCGCGGGGAACTGTTCGAGGTCAATGCAGCGGTTTACAGCGCGCTGACGCTCGAATCCTTCGAATTTCATTACACCTACTGGGCATACATGAGCGAGCGGCTGGCGCTGGGCCTGCGCCTGGGACACCTGGATTACCGCATCGCGACGCGGATCGAAGTGCTGGCCTCGGATTCGGACGACCCGCTGCAGCCACGGTTGCGGGTGACGACCAGCAACACGATTCCTGCACCGAGTATCGGTATCGATCTGAACGTCGCGCTTGCCGAGAAGTGGCGTTTCAATGCCAGCGTGGGCTGGCTGGAGGCCGACCTTGATCGTGTCTCGCCGCTCATCACGACCGCGCGGGCAGGTCTTGAATACCTTGCCTGGGAGCGGGTCGGCGTGTGGGCGGACTTCGCCCTGAATCGCGTCAGGGCGGACTACCGCGGCGACACCCTCGGTGGGAAGATTGAAATCAGGGAAGGCGGCCTGCGGCTTGGCGTCACGTATCGCCTTTGAACGAAAATGCTGCGGTACGCGGAAGCATCGTACTTCCGACAGTGCAATACAGGCCTGCGTGCCAGGATGTGTGCCAGGAAAGCGCAGTGATCTGCCGGATTTCAATGGCAGGATAACGGGCGAAGACTATTGTTTTGATGGCGCCGAATCTGGAACGGAGAACGCTTATGCGCAACAAAGACATTCTGCTGGTGGTGCTGTTCGTGGTTCTTGTGCTCGGAATCGCGTTCGGACCGGGGCTCGTCGAGCGCTGGCGAACACGGGATGCCGCTCGCCAGCCAGTACCGGAAGCGAGTGTGGATATCACCGAAGGTGAAGTGGAACGGCCGGCGCTGTCGCCGGAGCAGCAACAGGAAGCCGAGCGCGTCAGCGGAATGCTGATGCTGCACAGGGCTTGTGTCGAACGCATCGAAGGCTTCGAAGACCCGTCGCAGGATGTCGCGACAGCCTGGGAGCAGCGCTATGGCGAACTGCTCGCGGCGCAGCCCGAGCAGGATTTCCGGATTGTGCTCGCGCAACCCGAGGGGCTCGACGAAGCGGCCGTGGAAAAAGCGCGTGCCGAAGAACGCGGGCTGTGCGAACGCAACCTCGATGCCATGCGGGCGAAGCTGGCGGAAGACGGCGAGCGGCAGCCGTAGTTCACGCTTTCGTGCAGGTAGATTAATCCGGGTATTTTTTCGCGACCGCCGTTGCGCTGTAGTTCACGTCCTGACACGCAGGAGGTGATCTCATGGAAAATCCCGAACCCGTCCGCGAACATCGCGTGCTCGAAAAGCTCACCGGTCATTATTCCGGCCCCGAGCGCATGCATCCTTCCTATTTCAATGAAAAGCAGCATGGGGCGCACACCGTGACGGATGCGCGCGTCGCGCTGGACGGTTTCGCGGTCGTGCAGGATTACACGCAGGAACTCGACGACGGCACGCGCTTCGCGGGCCACGGCGTATTCCGGTACGACACGCCGAGCGACACCTACGAACTGCACTGGTTCGATTCCACCGGTGGTCCGGAACGCATCTTCCGCGGTGGCTTTGCCGACAACATGCTCGTGCTGACCGCGCGTGTGGGCGATGGCTGGCAGCGCCTTACCTACGATTTCAATCTCGAGGGCGGATACCGCCTGAAGATCGAAACGTCGGAAGACGGCAAGGACTGGAAGGTGGCGATCGAAGGCGACAATTTCATCGCGCCGTCGTCCGCGACGCGAGCCGGGAAAGTCGCGAGGAAGACCGCCATGAAAACCGCGAAGAAAGGCGCGAAACAGGCGGGAACGAAGGCCGCGACAGGAAAGGCCCCCGCAAGAAAGTCTTCCGCAAGGAAAACCACCGTCAAAAAGACTTCTCCACAGACAACGGCAAAAAAGAAAATCGCCAGCAAGGCGGCGGCAAAAAGAACCGTTGGAAAGAAAACGCCAGGAAGAAAAGTTTCTGCACGCAAGGCAGCGAAGAAGGCAGCTGCGAAAAAGACCGCCGGGAAAACCGCGGCGAAGAAGACGGCCGCAAAAAAGGTAGCGAAGAAGGCCACGGCAAAAAAAACCGTCGCCAAGAAAGCGGTCACCCGCAGGAAAGCTGCCGCAAAAAGCACGCCGCGAAAAAAGGCCGCGACGAAAAAACCCGTGACCAGCGCAGCGGCACGCAAGGCGGCAGGCAAGAAGACAAAAAAGAAGGTGGCGAAGAAAGCCGGCGCAAAGGTGCGTGTCTCCGCATTGGAAAGAGACCGGCACCTGGGCAAGGCGTCGAGGAAGATCGGCCCGAAGAAAAAGACTCCGATTACCAAGGCGACCCGCGCAACCGTCGCACAGAAGCAGTCGAAGAGCGCCGCGCAGAAAGGACCGCGCATGGAGGAACTGAAGAGCACATCGACGCGTATCGGCTGGCACAGAACGGCGGCAAAAGGGAAACTCGAAAGCTGAGCAGCAAGTACACCATGCCACCTCCCTGTCCGTGGACGTGGCCTGCGGTGCAGATCGATCTGCCACATGAATTGCCGATGAATAGCACATGAACTGTATATGAACGAACGAGGCGTATTCGAAGACCGGTTTCGCAAGTTCTTCGTGCTGTTCCTGCTGATCGTGGTTGCGATTGCCTTCCTGGGCATGATCCGGGGTTTTCTTGTCGCGCTGTTCCTCGCGGCGATGTTCAGCGCGCTCATTTATTCGTGGCAGCGGGCGCTGACACGCCTGTTTCGTGGTCGCGACCGGCTGGCGGCGGCGGCAACCGTCATCCTGTTCATGCTCGCCGTCGGCGTACCCTTGCTGCTGATGGCGGGCGTGGTGGCGGCGGAAGCCATGCAGATCAGTGCGCACGTCATGCCCTGGATAAAGGAGCAGCTGCAGGACGGCGCGGTGCTCGGCGGCCTGCCGGAATGGTTGCCGTTTCGTGATGAACTCGCGCCGTACCGGCGCACGATGCTGGAAAAGGCAGGCCAGGGTGTCGCCGCGGCGGGCCAGTTCCTGGTTGGCAGCATTCCCGATGTCACGCAAGGCACAGCGGCCATGCTTATCGACGTCTTCGTGCTGCTGTACGCGATGTACTTCTTCCTTGTCTACGGTCCCGCCTGGCTGGAACGCGCCAAGCATTACGTGCCCTTGCGCGAAGACGACCGCGATGAAATCGTCGAGCGCGGCTATCAAGTGATGCGCGCGGCACTGAAGGGCATCCTGGTCATCGGCGTACTGCAGGGCGTGCTTGTCGGCCTCGCGTTCTGGGTGGCGGGCCTGCAGGGCGCCTTCTTCTGGGGCGCGATCGCGCTGATTCTTTCCGCGATACCGGGGCTCGGTCCGCCGCTGGTTTGGATACCGGCGGCGATCTATCTCTTCGTCGTGGGCGACACGGCCATGGGTATCGGCATGATCGTGTGGGGCGCCGGTCCGGTCGGACTGGTCGACAATGTGCTGCGCCCGAAAGTCGTCGGCCGCGACGCGAAGCTGCCCGACCTGCTGGTGCTGGTCAGCACGCTCGGCGGCATCGTGATGTTCGGCGCCGCCGGCATACTCATCGGCCCGATACTCGCGGCCATCCTTGTCATCGTGCTGCGCATTTATCACCGCGCATTTGCGACGGCATTGCCTGAAGACTGACGCTGGTGTGCGCAACGCGCGGATGCGAGACTCCGCGCATGCAGAAAATCGTCATCAGCAAACCCGGTGGCTACGACCGCTTGCAGCTTGTCGAAGCCGCCGATCCGGTGCCCGGTCCCGGCGAAGTGCTCATCAATGTGGAAGCCGCCGGCGTGAATTTCGCCGACTGCATCACGCGCATGGGTCTGTATGCCTCGGCGAAGCAATTTGTCGGCTATCCGATCACGCCGGGTTTTGAAGTCGCCGGTACCGTGGCGGCAGTGGGCAAGGGCGTGAAGGACCTTGAACCCGGCAGTATTGTCATGGGCGTGACGCTGTTCAACGCGTACCAATCGAAGGTCGTGCTGCCTCGCGCGCAGGTATTCCATGTTCCGTATCACTGGTCCGTCGCGCAGGCGGCCGGGTTTCCGGCGGCGTTCCTGACAGCGTGGTACGCGCTGTTCGAACTTGCTCACCCGCGCATGGATCAGCACGTGCTCGTGCATTCCGCTGCTGGCGGTGTCGGACAGGCACTGGTGCAGCTCGCGAAACTGGCGGGATGCAAGGTTGCGGGTGTCGTCGGCGGCGCACACAAGGTCGCCGCAGTGGAAGCATTGCGTGCCGATTGCGTGATCGACAAATCCAGTGAAGATCTCTGGGCGACGGCGGGACTGTTCTCACCGGATGGTTACGACGTGATCCTCGATGCCAACGGTGTCGCAACGCTCGGGGACAGTTATGCGCGGCTTGCACCGGGCGGCAAACTGATCGTGTATGGGTTCCATTCGATGTTTCGCAAGGGGCACGGACGCGCGCCGTGGTTCAAGCTGGCGCGCGACTGGTTGCGCACCCCGCGCTTCAATCCGCTGCACATGACGCAGGCGAACCGCAGCGTGCTGGCCTTCAATCTTTCCTTCATGACCGATCGTCACGACGTGCTTGCGCGCGCCATGCGCCAGCTGCTGGGTTGGGCGAACGATGACCGCATTACGCCGCTGCCGGCCAGGAGCTTCGCATTTGCGGATGTCGCGGCCGCGCACCGCGCGCTGGAGTCCGGCAGCACGACGGGCAAGCTGGTGTTGCGGTTGGACTGATCTGTCCAGCCGTGTCCGCGCATGTCCGCCGGACGCATGATCGCCATGCATGGCGTTCGTCTCGCAGTGGTACACGCGGTCGCGACACATGGCCCGTGACTTGCATTCTCAACCGGGAAGAACTGAAGGATTTGATCTGGTCGGAGCAGACGAGGGAGTGATTTCCCCGGGGTTCCTGATCGATAATCCTGCTTGTTGCCCCAAAGCCACGGCGGACGGGGTCGAATGGGGGAAGGCGATGGACATCCAGAATCTGTTTCTTGCCGTTCTGTGGCTGTTTGCCGCGCCCATGGCGACGGCGGCAGATACCAGCTCGACGGCCTCGGGGTGGCAGCCGCCGGTCAGCCGTGATTCCAGTGCGCCACCGGCGCTGGACACGGCGCATCTGTATACCGAACGCCTGCATGAACGCTGGCGGCCGCCGGCCATCGACTGGAGCGTGCCGCGTGAATTCGCCATCAGCATGATGTGCGACCTTGGCCTGATCACGCTGGCACTGATGGACTGCGATCACTGGGCAGCGTCCGATGTTTCCGGCAAATCCGCGCCAGACGTCCTGATTCTTTCGCCGGTACGTCCCGCACCGCCCGGCGGCAGTGCGGGCGGACCGGATTTCCACGACCTGCGCCGCCGTTCGATCGAAGAGAGGATGCACAGCATTTGATGCGCGCCGCGCAGCTTCGCTGAGTGATCGGTGTTCAGGCAGTTGTCAGCGACGAGTACGAACCGCTTTTGATCTTCGCTTTTTATCACTGTTCACTTTCATCAACGCATACCGCAGGCGCCGATCCCGGCGACTGTTGCACTTTCCAGTTGGAAAACGAGGTAACGCCATTTACCTCGCAACCCAACTCGACCAGCCAGTTTTCAACGGCCTGGTTGGATGTCTGCCCGAACCAGTAATCCTCCGGGTGCTCGACGAACTCGAGATTCCAGCCTGCGTTGTATCTGGCGCTGTCGAGATTTTCGCGGAAGGCGAGATTCAGAATGCGCTGCAGACGATCGGATCGTTCGCCGGAAACGGCGATGCAGTACATGTTCTCGACGGAGACGCCGACGTTGTTCAGCACGTCGTCCGGTGACGGTTCGCCGTCAAGCACGCGCCGTCCCAGCGTTCCCGCCGTCGGCACCAGCAACGCGCTCATGCCGCGGAAGAAACCGAAGTCGCCGTCCGTATACCGGCTGAGTTCGCCGAAGGCGTAACGTACCGGCCGCCCACCGCTGTCGACGACTACCAGCGTGGTGTGGCTGCCGTGGTCGAGGATGTAGGCGGGGCGCGGGTCTTCCGGTTGCATGGGCGGAACGACGGTCGCGGCACAACCGGCGATCAGCGGCAATGCTGTGGCAAGTGCCAGTAGCGTCACATTCGAGGCCGGCACGCCGGAAGATATTTTCATGCGAACAGGCTCGCTGCAGGACGTGAAGAAACGTCATGCCTGCAAGGCTGACGCCTGCTTTCGTGCCGCGCGTTCGGTTATTACCCGTAAATTCGGATCGTCTTTGAATGGGCGGATGGCACGACCGCGTTTCCGCGGTCGCCGGCACCGGGAAAACGCAGTATCTGCGACACGTTGTCGCGGCGGGTAGCTCTCGCTGCAAGACAACGCGTCGTGATATGTCTTCCGGTATGGCGCGCGGGTCAGGTTGGCAACGGAGTGGTGGCGGGTTATTGCGTCAATGGTTGCCGGAGCTGTCGATGAACTGTTCCGGATCGTAGCCCTGTTCGCGCAACAACCGGTCTATACGTTCACGGGTGGTGTCCGTAAGACGCGGCGAGCGGGAGAGTATCCAGCCGTATTCACGTTCCGGCTGACCAACCACCGCCCAGTCATAGCCGCGCTCAAGCCCGATGATCCAGTAATCGTCCCAGGCTGGCCGCCAGCCGAGAATGTCGAAAAAACTCACTTCCAGCCGGGCGTTGCTTCCATCGTCCCCGGCGGGACGTGCAATGCCACGGACAACATCGATTTCTCCTTCGGCGGTTCTGCAGCGGTTCATCACGTCGATGCGGCCATCGGTGCGCAAGGTGTACTCCGCGGTTGTACTGCCCACGCACTGCTCCTGGAAATCGTTGGGCAATCTCGCGATCTCGTACCACTTGCCCATGTAGCGCGGCAGATCGACACGCTCAATGGGTTCGGGCGGTGGCGGCTCGCTGTTGCCGGCGCAGGACGACAGCAACAGCAGTGCAGGCAGCAGTATCAGGAAAGCACGCATGCCTTCACGGTAACTGGAATCCGCCGCCGCCTCCCATACCCTGTCCACCGGGTCCTTTTCCGCCCATGCCTTCCTGGCCGGGAATCAGCAGCGAAGATGCCTGCTCGCGGCGCATTTCCTGCAACTGCCGCAGGGTTTCCTCGACTGCCTTGCCGGCCGCTGCCGGGAACGCTTCGACCGCTTCGGCGAGCGTGCCGGCTTCCAGATCGAAATTCAGCGGCAGGGCGCCGCCCGGCGTATACAGGCTGGCCTGACCGACATACTCGCGGGCGCGCGCCGTGTCTTCGCTGCCGTCGGGTCTCACCGGCGTCAGCACGCGAATGGTGCCGACCCGGCGGTCGGTGTACACGTCCTCCCGGTACAGATTCTCGGCGTCCATATGGGCGTCGTTGCCCGGATTCTGATTGCTCATGTTCGTTTCCGTCGTCGTGATCAGGGAATTTGAACGCGCAATGGTAACAGGCGTATCCGGGCGCGTCAGACCCTCAAAGATCGCGCGATCTGGCATGGCGCAGCGAGAATATAGCGCCGAATCGCGCTATCTTATGTTTAAACGTGCGGGGGGGCGCTTGCGAAATTTTCTCTACCGGCTGTTGATCGGCGAAGGCGTGGATCGGCGTCAGCACTTGCGCGTGCGGCGTTTTTTCATGTCGTTCGCGTCGTACACGATGTGGTATCTCATCGCGCTCGCCGGCTGGGAGGCAGGCCTGCTGGAAATCTCCACGCGGAATGCGGTACTCGCAGGCGTTGCAATGTACACAAGCCAGTTCGCCTTTTATTTCGTCATTCGCAAGGGTCTCAATCTTCGTTTCCGCGACCCGTCGCTGACGGTGATACAGATCCTGGTCGGGCTGACATGGGCGTTGTTCCTGATCGCGGTATCGCGTGAAATCCGCGGTCTCATGCTGACTGTCTACATGATCACGCTGCTGTTCGGAATCTTTGCGCTCGACAGGCGGCAGTTCCTGTGGACCGGCCTGTTTGCGTACTGCGGCTACACGGCACTTGTTCTCTACGAACGCCTGTCGAAGCTGAACGTTTTCACCGACGGCTATTACATCATCACGCTGATCATGCTGGGCGGAATGTTGCTGTGGACCACGATGTTTGGCACTTACGTGAGCAATCTCCGTCACAAGCTGCAGGCGCGCAATGACGAACTCGAACGCGTGCTCCTGCAGATGCGCGATCTTGCCGATCACGATGACCTTACGGGCCTGCTTAATCGCCGCGTCATCACCGACGCGCTGCAGAAGCTGAAGGCGCGCGCGGATCGTACCGGTGAAACATTCTCGGTCTGCCTTCTCGATCTCGACAAGTTCAAGAACGTCAACGACGAGTACGGTCACCTGACGGGCGACCGTGTGCTGGTGGAGTTCGCCAGCGCCATGTCGAAGGAGCTGCGCGGCATGGATCTGGTAGCGCGCAACGATCCGGCGTTCGGCCGTTATGGTGGAGAGGAATTCATACTGTTGCTGCCGAACACCGACGTGCACGGCGCCCATCGCTGTGCGGAACGCCTGCGCGAGCGGCAGGAAGTGCGCCCTGCGGGCGAACAGTCAGCTACTCCCGCCTGCACGCTGTCCGCAGGCGTCGCACAGTACCGGCCCGGCGAAGACATCGAATCGCTGTTGCGCCGGGCCGATCGCGCTCTGTATGCAGCGAAACACGGCGGACGCAATCGTGTTGCGCTTGCGGAATTCTGATGAACAGCCGTTCTGCCGTTGTATTGATCGCTGTGGCCGAATTGTTCGGTACTTCTTTGTGGTTCACGGCAAACGGCGTTGCAGGCGCACTCGCTGCGGAGTGGGGCATTGGCGTGGTGGCGGTGGGTCATCTGACCAGTGCGGTGCAACTGGGTTTCATCAGCGGCACGCTGTTGCTGGCGCTGTCCGGACTTGCCGATTGTTATCCGGCCGCTCGCATCTTCTTTGTCGCCAGCCTTTTCGGCGCAGCCGCCAACGTCGGTTTCGCGCTGCCCGGCACCACGCTTGCCGGCGCGTTGGCCTGGCGATTCTGTACCGGGCTCGCGCTTGCCGGTATTTATCCGCTCGGCATGAAGCTCGTGGTGAGCTGGGCGCCAGAGCGCGCCGGACGCGCATTTGGATGGCTGGTCGGCATGCTGGTGCTGGGCACATCGTTGCCGCATCTCCTGGACGCGTTGGCCTTCAGCATGAACTGGCGGCTGACGGTTGCGACCGCGTCCGTGCTCGCGATCCTCGGTGGGTGCCTGGTGCTCGCGATCGGCAACGGGCCTGCTCATGCGCAGACCGGAAGATTCAACCGGGGTAGCGTGCTGCGCGCATTCCGCCAACCGGATTTCCGCGCGGCGGCCGGCGGCTATTTCGGTCACATGTGGGAGCTGTATGCACTGTGGGCTGTTGCGCCGTTCATGCTCTTGCATGCGTTGCCCGCGCAAACTCCACCGGCGATCGTTTCGCTGAGTGCTTTCGCCTTCATTGCCGCCGGTGCTACAGGATGCGTTATCGGCGGCATGGCGAGTCATCGTATCGGCAGTGCGCGCATCGCGTTCATGGCGTTGCTGATATCCGGGCTGATGTGCCTGCTGTATCCGTTGCTTGCCGTGTTCGACATTCAATTGCCGCTGTCGGTGCTGTCCCTGCTGTTCCTGGTCTGGGGTGCGGCAGTGGTGGCTGATTCGCCGCAGTTTTCCGCGCTGGTAGCGAAACACGCGCCGCCGGGCAGCATCGGTAGCGCGCTGGCCATCGTCAACGGCATCGGTTTCTTCATTACCGTCGTGTCCATTTCGCTGCTCATGCCGCTCTGGCGGGAGCAACCGGAGAGTGCGCTGTGGCTGCTGGCACCCGGACCCTTCATCGGTTTGCTGTTGCTGCGTCCGTTGGCACGGCGCGCCTGATGCGCCGTGCTGGACACCCTTGTCATGCAGCGATACCGTCGGATTACAAAAAAGAGAATGGCGCAGGTGAACATTTCCGTGAGCAAGAACTACTGGGGGCAGCTGGCACTTGCGAGTGCGCTGCTGACTGCTGTCGCGGTACTCGCATTGGTCGCGCAACCCGACGTTCATTACGCCCCGGCTTGGCCGGCCACGGCGCTCGGACTTGCGCTGATGTGGCGGCATGGCGCGCGTTTCTGGCCCGCGCCATTCATCGCAAACCTGATCAACGCGTTTGCCGGCGGCGTGAACACGGTGCCGCTTGCGCTGGGTTCGGCGACGACCGAATTGTCCTTTGCGCTGCTCGCGTTCTACCTGCTGCGGCGTTACAAGGTGCAGGCAGCGCTGTCCGACATCAATCAGTTGCTTGCGTTCACGGTGATAGCAGCGATTGCCACGGCGCCGGCAGTGGTCATTTTTCCGCTGGTCGTGATATCGGTATTCGGCCACGCGATAGACGAATCCGTGTTACGCGGTTTCTACTACTGGGTATCCTCGTTTTTCAGCCTGATGATCTTCACACCGATCGTCGCGACCGTGCCGAACCTGCGCGATCTCGGCCCGCGCCGGCTTCTGCGCCTGACCGCGCTGCTCTGCGCGATGATGCTGGCCGCCGCCGGCATCGTCCTGTTTGCCGATGCCACCGGCCACCAGTTGCTCTTCCTGCTGCTGCCTTTCGTTGTCGCCTGTTCGGTGACAGCCGGGGTCGGTGGCGCGAGCGCGGCGGCGTTCATTATCGTGATGACCATGATCCTCACGGAACGCACGGCCGACACCTCGCCGATGGCAACGCAGATACGCCTGCTGTTTGCCGCCACAATGATCGTCACCGCATACCTGCTGGGTGCCATCTGGTCGGATCGAACGCGAATCCGCAAGGAACTCGAACACCGTGCGCGCCACGACGCGCTCACCGGAATCATGAACCGCTTCGAGTTCGAGCGTTGCATCGAGAAGTCCCTGCAGGGCCATTCGCGCGGCCAGCACGCACTGCTGTATCTCGACCTCGACCAGTTCAAGCTGCTGAACGATACCTGTGGACACATGGCCGGCGACGAAGTGCTGCGCAAGCTGGCCGCAGCGCTGCGTGGCGTCCTGCCGCGCTCAGCGCTGCTCGCCCGCCTCGGCGGCGACGAGTTCGGTTGCATCGTCCCTGATTGCAGCGAGGCAACGGCGACGGATATTGCCGAGGCACTGCTCGAAGAAATCCGCGATTTCCGTTACGTCAGTGGCGACCTTCAGTTTGCGCTGGGTGTCAGCATCGGCATCACCTGGTTCACGCCCGGCAACGGCGACACCGTCGATTCGGTGCTTGGGCGCGCCGACGTCGCGTGTTACACGGCGAAGGAGGAAGGCCGCAACCGCATGCACGTTTATCATCCGGCCGACAAGAGCATGCTGCGCCGGCACTGGGAGATTCGCGAGGCATCGCAATTGCAGGCGGCACTCGACGCGGGGCGTTTCGAACTGCACGCGCAACGCATCTGCGAGATTCATGAACCGCGCGAGGACGAATACTTCTACGAAGTGCTGTTGCGCCTCAGGGACGATGGTACGCAACTTTCCGCGTCCGAGTTCCTACCCGTTGCGCATCGTTACGGCATGATTCACCTGATCGACCGTTGGGTGCTGGAACGCTCCGCAAGCTACCTCGGTGCGCATGCCGAGCCGAACCTCACGCTGAGCGTGAACATTTCCGGCAGCACGCTGGATATGCCGGGTTTCGTGGAGATGATCGCGAACCTGCCGCTGCGCTACGGTTTTGCGTCCCGCCAGCTTTGCCTGGAAGTCACCGAATCGGTCGCGATCGACAACCTGACGCGAGCCGTTGACGGCATGCAGCGCTTGCGCGAGCAGGGGTTTTCAATAGCGCTCGATGATTTCGGTTCGGGGGTTGCCAGCTTCGGTTATCTGCGCGAACTGCCGGTTTCGCTGGTGAAGCTCGACGGCCGTTTCGTGCGTGATATCGGCCGCGATCCGGCTGCCGAACTGGTGATCGAATCGCTGGTACGCGTCGCGGCACTGCGCGGCATCCGCTGCGTGGCGGAGTGGGTCGAAGAGGAATACGCGCTGGAGCGCTTGCGCGCGCTGGGCGTGCATTATGCGCAGGGATATCTCCTGCACCGGCCCGAACCGCTGGAGTCGCTGCGCCTGGGCATGCCAGCTACTGCCTGATCGCGGACTCCACGATCGCTGCCAGCAATTCATCGATATCGCTGCGTTGCGTGCGGAAGTTGACGATGCACACGCGCAGCACGAATTTCCCGTCCAGCGTCGTCGGCGACAGCAGAAAGCGTTGCGAATCCAGTACATCCTTCAATACGCGTTCGTTGAGCGCGTTGAGTTCGTCGTCATCAAGGCCGGAACGGATGACGCGAAAGCAACTGATGCTCAGCTCCGAAGCTACCCGTTGCAACCGGTCATCCTGTTGTATGCAGGCATCGAGATAGCGCCGTAAGGCGATGTTGGCGTCGATGGCATGAACATAGGCATCGCTGCCGTGCAGTTTCATCGCGAACCAGAGTTTCAGCGCGCGAAAACGTCGCGACAGTTCCATGCCGTAATCGAAGAATGCGTGCGCCTCGACCGGATCGGTCTGCGTGACAGTGGTATACGCGGCGGGTTCCATGAACGCCAGGCGCGCGGTTTCCGTATCGCGGAACAGCAGGCAACCCGCATCCAGCGGCGCGTACAACCATTTGTGCGGATCGATTGACAGCGAGTCGGCGCGCGCAAATGCATTGCGCAACCACGCGTAATCCTTCGTCATGGCTGCAGGTGCGCCATAAGCGCCATCGATGTGCAGCCACATTCTTTCGGCCTGCGCGATATCGCAGATTTCCTGCAACGGATCGATCGCTCCGCAGTTCGCCGTTCCCGCCGACGCCGCAATCAGCAAGGGAGCGTTTCCCTGTGCGCGATCGCGGGCAATGGTTTCGCGCAACGCAGGGAGTTTCATTCGGCGACCGGCATCAAGTGGCAAAGCGCGCAGGTTTACCGAATCGATGCCGAGCACGCGCGCGGCCTTGGCAATGGAAAGATGCGTGTCTTCGGAAAAATAAAGCGTCATTGCAGAACGCTGCATACCGTCCCGCTCGGCACGCATTACCGCCATTGCGAGTGCGTTGAAATTCGCCGCGGAACCGCCGCCGGTGAGTATGCCGCTACCGCCATTGAAACCGAGAAGTTCGTCGAGCCAGCGCAGCACCAGCCGTTCGATGCTGGCGGCACCTGGCGACGAACGCCATGCAGTGACGTTCTGATTGAGCGCCGCCGCCAGCAGTTCGGCGACAATGCCCGCCGGATTCGCCGATGCGGAAACATAGGCAAAAAAACGCGGATGGCCATTCGCGCGGCAATGCTGCGCCACCATTTCCTCGAATTCGCGGAACACGTCGTCAAACCTGCCACTCTGCCGCGGCAGGTCCTGTCGCAGACCTGACTCAAGAACGTGCGCGTGCACCGGTTCGAGCACCGGGTCGTGAATTTCGCGTTGCAGCCAGCGGCTCGCGAAATCCGTCGCCCGTTCCAGCCACTCGCGAAACTCCTCATTGGCGGGCTCGAAAGGAGAGATATCGCTGTTCTGCGGGGCGTTCTGTGACATGGGATTCACCTTCAGGCCCGGAAAAATGTGGCCAGCATACCGGTTGCAGTGCCGCGACCGCTCTCTTCGTTGCGGTAACTGGTGAGATTTTCGCCAAGCCTCCCTATAATGCCCGCCCCACCCAATTGCGAGGCCGGCATGGATTTTCCCAATGAAACCGAGAGCAGGGATCCGATCTACGACGAAGCCGCACGCCAGGTCGTCGAAATCGCGAACCGCCTTGCCGAGATGAACCCCGAAACGGATCCTTGGGATATTGCGGACGGCGTGATTTCCGGTGCCGTGCACTGGTGGCTGTACGCCAACGCGCCCTGCGGCGACCGTGAATGCGAGGATTGCGCGAACGTACAGACGGCGGAGCTGCGCATGCAGGAGCTGAAGCGCATCATTCGCGAAATCGCCGAAGCGAGCGAGTACTACCATTCGCCGAATGACAGCAATGTCGCGCGTGCCTGACGAAGACGCATGCAGGCGACTTGCAGCATCGTCTTCAACGTAGGCGCGTAATGCCGTTCCTGGACTACCCGCCGATTTGCGATTCGCTCGCGGTGTTTGTAGCGCGGATCGTGCAGGACTGATTGCTCTGCACGATCGTTTCCGCTGCTGCTCTGGACTGGCGCACGCCGCGCAGCGACAATCGATCCATGTCATACGATCCCCGTAACCCGCGCGACACTTCCAGCACTCCGGATTACCGGCCACGGCCTACGTGGCCGCCTGCAAGCCCGCAACACGTTCACGTTTCACGCGCACCGTCATCGCCACAACATCCGGGTCGCCTGTGGCGTGCCTTTCTGCCGGTGTTCCTGTTCACGCTGCTGTTGTGGTGGCTGCATTTCCTCGGCGCGATATTCGACTGGAATTCATGGGGACTGGGTATTCGTCCCGGCGAGCCGGCCGGCCTAGTCGGTGTCATCGCCGCGCCGTTGATTCACGGCAGCTGGGAGCACCTCATCGCCAACACCTTGCCGGTGCTGATTCTCGGCACGCTGCTGCTCTTCAGTTATCCGCGCGCCGCGCGGTGGGTCATTCCGCTGGTATGGATCGGATCGGGTGCGGGCGTGTGGCTGTTTGGGAGTGCAGGCAGCGTGCATGCCGGCGCGAGCGGTTTGGCGCATGGCCTGATGTTCTTCCTGTTCATCATCGGAATACTGCGCCGTGATCCGCGCGCGATGGCGATTGCGATGGCCGTTTTCTTCCTTTACGGCGGAATGGTGATGACCATTTTCCCGCGCGAGGAAGGCATTTCGTGGGAAGCGCATCTGTTCGGCGCGATTCCCGGTGCAGTGCTCGCATTCCTGTTGTTTCGCCTGGATGCCGCGCCCCGGCGCAGAGTCTATTCCTGGGAACGGGAAGAGGAAGAAGAAGACGATCCTGTCATCGGCGATCTCTGGAAATATCGCAAGCCACCGCCAGCGCATGCACTGGATGACAGCGACGAAGTGCCGCTTAAGGGCGATGACGAGGAAGAACGGTGGTAGGAAGACGAGTAGACAGTGAGCGTACCGGAAGCGTGATCCATAGTTTCTTCAGATGATTTTTCTCAACGGGAGACAGGGATGTCGGCCAATACGCTGCGTGGTTTCTTCGGAATTCTGATAGCAACGCTCATTGTTCTGGGTTTCTGGTTTGGTCCGGATATTCATCGATTGTGGTTTGAAAAGGCGGAGCCGGTAAACGCACCGCTGCCTCGGAACGTGATGCCCGCACCGGCTGAAATACCGTCCCCGTTACCGGTGGAAACGGCGCCGCTGCAGAGCGATACGCGCAAACCCGTTCCTCGCGGAGTGGATACGGCCGCGACGCTTGCGCGCCTCGCGCAGAGCTGCGCCTTCTGGTCCGCGCGCGCAAACGATTCTTCGGGAAAAGCATTCCGTGATCGCGCCTGCCGTGAAATGCGCGGGTATGCAGCGTCGACCGGACAACGCGTTCCCTCAATGGATGTCCGTGCGCGTGTTCCACAGGTCAGGAAAGAATTGTCGCGTTCATCAAAGCGGCTGGCGGTGGAGGAATGCACTCGACACGTGCACGGTTCCATTCTCTATCGCCAATGCCGGGCAAGAGAAAGCCAACGTTTGAAGAACATATGCCAGGACCATCGCCAGCGGGATGAATGGCAGCAGGTCGGTGAGTGGTGTTCGGCGTACGAGAATTACCGGGTCGTCGATTGAAGCGTGTTCAATCGGATGGTGCATCGTACGAAACGTGCACTACTACATATTCCCGCTCGCCACCCGGCGTGCCGACCTTCACCTCATCGTCAACACCCTTTTTCAACAACGCGCGCGCCATCGGTGAATCGATACTGATCCATCCCTTGCCGGGATCCAGTTCGTCCGCGCCTACGATGCGGTAACGTTTTTCATTGCCGTCCATGTCTTCGAGCGTCACCCATGCGCCGAAGAAGACGCGTTCCCGGTCGGTGGGCGTTTCACCCACGACCTTCAATTCAGGCAGGCGCTTTTGCAGGTAGCGAATGCGCCGGTCCATTTCACGCAATTGTTTCTTGCGGTAGATGTATTCGGCGTTTTCCGAGCGATCGCCTTCGGCGGCGGCCGCGGACAGCGCGACGACGACGTCGCGTCGCTGCACCCACAACTCCTTCAATTCCTGCTGCAGGTGGTCGTGACCGTCACGTGTGATGTAAGGCGACGATCGCGGTGGAGCGGGGCGCCAGCGTCCCATCGATTCTTCCTTTTCAGGCAGCCAGAACGTCGCGAGCGGCGACGTCTGCCATTGATTTTACAGATTGTCACATCGAAGCAGCGCTCCGCGTGGAGTCGTACATTCATCCCGTAACGGGGTTGATGCGGATCATCGCGACCCCTAGCTCATGATGAAAGCGTTTCTCTACGCGTGAGGGTTTTTTGATGAAGCAGCAAACTACCACGGGTACGGAGCGGCGGCCCGGATTCAGCGGCCGCTTCGACAATCGGGCGGATGCGGGCCGGCAACTTGCCCGGCAACTGGACGAATACGCGGGACGCAAGGACGTATTGGTGCTCGCGTTGCCGCGCGGAGGCGTGCCGGTGGGCTACGAGGTTGCGCGAGAACTGGGTGCGCCGCTGGATGTGATGGTCGTGCGCAAGCTCGGAACGCCGGGTCATGCGGAACTCGCCATGGGAGCCATTGCCAGCGGCGGCGCGTATGTCGTCAATCCCCAGGTCATGGAACAGGCGGCAGTGAGCGAGGTGCAACTCCATGACGAGATCGCGCACCAGCGCGCCGAACTGCGGCGTCGCGAAAAGGCGTATCGCGGCACGCGCCCCTTTCCCGAAATCCGCGGCAAGACGGTGCTCGTCGTTGACGACGGCCTTGCCACCGGTGCCACCATGCGCGCTGCCGTGCAGGCGTTGCGCCAGTACGATCCGCAGGAAATCGTCGTTGCCGTACCGGTGGCGCCGCCGCGCATACAGGACACGACGCTGCCCGAGGCCGATCGCGTCGTCGCGTTGATGCAGCCCTCGCCGTTCTACGCCGTTGGCCAGTGGTATCGCGATTTCGATCAGACCGAAGACGCCGAGGTGACGCGCCTCCTCGAAAAGGCGGCGCATGCGACATGACCGAGCAGGCGACATGACCGAAAAGACACGCATCCACCAGCGCGAAATCCTGATCGCGGCAGCATCGGTTCACCTGCCGGGGCAGCTGCTTTTGCCGCAGGACGCAAAAGGCCTGGTTTTATTCGTGCACGGCAGTGGCAGCAGCCGTTTCAGTCCGCGCAATCAACAGGTGGCAGCGTGGTTGAACGAAAACGGTTTCGGAACATTGCTGTTCGACCTGCTGACGCCGGAAGAACATCAGGAAGACAGTGTCACACGCGAGCACCGTTTCAATATTCCCCTGCTCGCCGGGCGGCTCATGCATGCGATCGATCATGTTGCACGCGATGCGAAAACAGCTGGCATGCCGCTGGGCCTGTTCGGCGCCAGTACAGGCGCCGCCGCAGCGTTGATCGCAGCGGCGGCACGCACCGAAGAAGTGCGTGCGGTCGTGAGTCGTGGCGGACGCCCGGATCTCGCCGGCGATGCACTGGCAAACGTTAAAGCGCCGGTCATGCTGGTCGTCGGCGGCAACGATCCGCAAGTGATCGATCTCAACCGGCGTGCCGCAACCCGGCTCAATGTCCAGCACCGCACGGTCGTCGTTCCCGGTGCGTCACACCTCTTCGAAGAACCGGGAACGCTGGAGGCCGTGTGCGATCTTGCCGTGGAGTGGTTTGAGGAATGGCTGCGCGCCGGCGTGGAGTCGCGCACATGAGCAAGGTGGAAATCCGGACACCGCTGTCGGCTGTGCGTGACAACGCAAAACGCCTCACCGGGGGCCTGCTGGACTATGACGCCTTGCTGGAGATGGCCGGCGACAGGAATTTCGTGTTGCTCGGTGAAGCCAGCCACGGTACGCACGAGTTCTATGCCATGCGTGCCGACATCACGCGGCGTCTGATCGAGGAGCTCGGCTTCGACGCGGTCATCGTCGAGGGCAACTGGCCGGATGTGTACCGCATCAATCGTTTTGTGAGAAATCTTTCCGATTATGATGCGGCCGATGAGGCTCCGGCCGATGCGCTGGCGGAGTTCACGCGCTTTCCGCGCTGGATGTGGCGTAATCGCGAAGTGGAACGTTTCATCGCCTGGTTGCGTACGCACAACGAAGGACTTCGGAACGAAGAACGCGCCGGCATGTACGGTCTCGACCTGTACAGCCTGCATCGTTCGGCCGCGGCGGTGATCGAATACCTGGAGCGCGTCGATCCGCCGGCGGCGGAACGTGCGCGCGAACGTTACAGTTGCCTGGATCATCGTGGCGATCCGCAGCTGTACGGCTATTCCGCATCCATGGGCGCATCCATGAACCTAACGCAGGCATGCGCAGAAGCGGCTGTCGCGCAGTTGCGGGAGCTGCTGGACGCGCGCGCGGGAATTCTCAAGAGCGACGGCATGGCGGCGGAGGACGAACAGTTCGTTGCGGAAAGCAACGCGCGGGTCGTGAAGAACGCGGAACAGTATTACCGCGGCATGTTCTCGTCGCGCGTCAACACCTGGAACCTGCGCGACCAGCACATGGCCGATACGCTGTTCGAACTGCACCGGCATCTTTCTGCGCAGCGCGGCCGTCCGGCGAAGATCGCCGTATGGGCGCACAACTCTCATCTTGGCGATGCGCGTGCAACGCAAGCGTCGCGGCGCGGCGAACTCAACCTTGGACAACTGGCGCGAGAACGCGCCGGCAACAAGGTCTTGCTGGTCGGGTTCACGACCTACACGGGGCATGTCACCGCCGCGCACGACTGGGATGCACCGGCGGAGCATCGCTGGGTGCGGCCCGCGTTGAAAGGCAGTATCGAGCATCTGTTCGAACGCAGCGGGTTCGACCGCTTTTTCCTGGCATTGAACCGGCCTCACGAAGATGGCCTGCGCGAAAGCGCTCTGCAGCGTGCCATTGGTGTCATCTATCGGCCCGAGACGGAACGGCAAAGCCATTACTTCAATGTCTCGCTCGCCGCACAGTTCGACGCCGTCTTTCATCTCGATGAGACCAGCGCGCTGGAACCGCTGGACATGACCGATCAATGGAATCATCGCGAGGTTCCCGAAACATGGCCCACCGGGATGTGAACAATTGATAGTGCAGGTATTGCAATTGAGGCATATGCCCCCACGTTTGCGAAGTGCAGGCAATCACTGAACGGAAACCGATCGAATGACACGACGCCGCCTCGAGGGCCGCATGTGGTCCGAAGCCTTGCAGGTGCTGGAGCGTGCGGAACGCTTGCAGCGCGGCTTCTTCGAGCCGCGGGTGCGCGGCTGGCAACCGCCCGCGGACATTTATGAAACCGATGAACACGTGTGGACGGTCGTGGCGCTGCCTGGCGTGACGGCAGACGGATTGCACGTGACGCTGCGTGCCAACTGGCTCGAAATACGTGGCGTACGTCCGCTGCCTGTCGAAGCGCAGCGTGGTGCGATCCGTCGCCTTGAACTGCCTTACGGAAGGTTCGAGCGAAGGTTGGAACTGCCCTGTCACGTCTTCGAACTGGAAGGGCAGACGCTGACCGACGGTTGCCTGTATCTCAAATTGCGCAAGATCTGATCGCGCCCATGAATGCACTGACGGTAAACAGCGAATGAGCGAACAAGACATCAAGCAGGAAGCCGAAAGGCGCAAACCGAAGCTGCCGGACGACGTCATCATCGTCCTGCCGGTGCGTAACACAGTGCTGTATCCCGGCATGGTGATGCCGCTGAGTGTCGGCCGCCGGCGTTCGGTTGCCGCCATACAGGAAGCCGTGAAGACCGACCGGCCCGTCGCGGTCGTGATGCAGAAGAACCAGGAAGAGGAAAACCCGGGGCCGGACGATCTGCACCGGCATGCAACGCTCGCGACCGTGCTGCGTTTCGTGACCACCGGCGATGGCGGTCATCACCTGATTGCACAGGGCGAGCAGCGCATTCGCATTCTCGATTTCGTCGATGGCCATCCGTTCCTGCTGGCGCGCTTTGAAATGGAGAAGGAGCCGGCCGAAACGGGCAAGGAAATCGAAGCGCGCGTGCTGAATCTGAAGCAGCGCGCGCGGGAGGCCATGGAACTGCTGCCGCAGGCGCCGGACGAATTGAAAGCGGGACTGGAGCAGATCGATTCCGCCTCGCTGCTCGCGGACTCCATCGCGTTCTATCTCGACCTCAAGCCCGAAGAAAAGCAGGAAATACTGGAAACCGTGGATCTGGTTCCGCGCATGGACAGGGTCCAGCGCCTGCTCGACTACCGGCTCGAAGTGTTGCAGCTGCAGAGCAGGATATCCGAGCGCACGCGCGAATCCATCAGCCTGCGTCAGCGCGAGACGCTGTTGCGCGAGCAGTTGAAATCCATACAGGAAGAGTTGGGAGAGGATGACGAGGAAGGCGCGGACCTGCGTGAACTCGACGAAGCGATTGCGAAGGCCGGCATGCCGGAGGACACGGAGGAACACGCGCGTCGCGAACTCAAGCGATTGCAGCGTGTGCCGCCGGCGTCACCCGAATATTCGATGACGCGCACCTACCTGGAGTGGCTCGCGGAATTGCCGTGGTCGAAAACCACCGATGACCATATCGATATCGAGAAGGCCAGGAAGGTTCTGGACGAAGATCATTTCGGACTGGAAAAGATCAAGAAGCGCATTCTCGAATATCTTGCCGTGCGCAAGCTGAACCCGAAAGGGAGGAGCCCCATCCTGTGTTTCGTCGGCCCGCCCGGCGTCGGCAAGACCTCGCTCGGCCAGAGCATCGCGCGCGCGACCGGTCGCGAGTTCGTGCGTACTTCGCTCGGCGGCGTGCATGACGAAGCGGAGATTCGCGGCCACCGCCGCACGTATGTCGGCGCGATGCCCGGCATGATCATCCAGCATATGAAAAAGGCCGGTGCGAAGAATCCGGTGATCATGCTGGATGAAATGGACAAGCTCGGTCAGGGTTTTCACGGCGATCCGAGTTCGGCATTGCTGGAAGTGCTGGATCCCGCGCAGAACTCGACGTTCCGCGACAATTATCTCGGCGTGCCGTTCGATCTCAGCCATGTCATGTTCATCGGCACCGCGAACGTGCTGTACAACATTCCCGGTCCTTTGCGCGATCGCATGGAAGTCATTGAACTGCCCGGATACACGCATGACGAGAAAGTCGAAATCGCGAAACGCTATCTTGTGAAACGCCAGTTGGAAGCGGCCGGCATGAGCGTCGAGCAGTGCCAGCTGACGGACGGGGCGCTCGATACGATAGTGAGCGATTACACGCGCGAAGCCGGTGTGCGAAATCTCGAACGTGAAATCGGCGCCGTGATCCGCAATGCGGCAGTGGAGATCGCGGAAGGCAAGGCGGAAAAAGTGACGATAGATCCGGAGCGCGTTCGCACCGTGCTCGGCCCGCCACGCTTTGAAGACGAAGTCGCCATGCGTACCTCCGTTTCCGGCGTTGCGACCGGTATGGCGTGGACGCCGGTCGGTGGCGACATTCTTTTCATCGAAGCCAACCGCTCACCCGGCAAGGGCAGATTGATTCTTACCGGACAACTTGGCGACGTCATGAAGGAATCCGCGCAGGCGGCGCTCACCTTGCTGAAGAATCGTGCCGGGTCGCTGGGCGTGGACATGGAAGACTTCGAAACCAACGATATTCACGTGCACGTACCGGCCGGCGCGATCCCGAAAGACGGGCCAAGCGCGGGTGTGGCGATGTATACCGCGCTGGCGTCACTGTTCACGGGACGTACGGTTCGGAGCGATGTTTCGATGACTGGCGAGATCAGCCTGCGTGGTCTCGTGATGCCGGTGGGCGGGATCAAGGAAAAAGTGCTCGCCGCGCATCGCGCCGGTATCAAGTCGGTGATGCTGCCCGCGCGCAACAAGCGCGATCTCGAGGAAATTCCGGAAAACGCGCGCAAGGAACTCGAGTTCGTGTGGCTGGATCACGTGGAACAGGCGCTGGATCACGCACTGTCGAAAGAGTCCGAGCAGCAGCGGCGAACGGGAACGCATTGAGGTGTTCAGTCATTGTTGCGTGACGCGACAATACGCACGCGCACGTCCAGCGCGTCATCGACCTGCAGGCCGCCGCCAAGAACGCTGAACGGCTCGATGCCGAACGCGGATTGCCGCAGCGTGAAAGTCGCGGTCACGCTCAGCTGTCCATCCTGTTCGAAAACCGCGGCCGGAAATTCGACATCCTGCTCGCGATCGCGCAAGCGGACCCGTGCGGTCACCTGCGGATTCCGGCGTGATCCCTCAAGGCGCATGGATTCGATCACGATGTGCGGATGATTTTCGGCGTCCAGCAGTTTTGCGCCGAGCATGTTTTGCCGCGTTCCCTCGCGCGCATCGTCAGGAACCGTCGCACTGAATCGCTTGCCTTCCTCGGCGCGCGCCGCAGGCGGATCGATGTCGAAATCCGCGACGTTCACGCGCAATTGAAATCCGCTGCCGGCCGCTGTTTTGCCGGCATGAATCACGCCGTACAAGGGTGCGACCAGCACGTGGTTGTGGCCGAAGCGCGCCAGCGGTCCGGCGCTGTAGGCCAGCACGCGCAATTGTGAAACGCGTTCATCCACCCGGAAGACCGGTGCGTCCGGCATGGCCGGGACAGGCGCAAGAGGTTCAGGTGACCGGATATCGGGCGCGGATTGGCACGCAGCCAGGAACAGTCCGGACAACAGCAACGCGTGAATCCGGTAGCGTGACCGGTTGTCGAGTCGTGAAGCCGGCTTGTGCATTGCGCATTCCCGAGGTTGGCGATTTCATGAATATAGCTCAAGCTGACAATGGTTCGTTGCTGTCATGCATCGGGGGAGTCGCGTGAAAATCCTGCCCGTGTTTTCAATGATTATTGCCAACGGTGTTCTTGCCACCGCTGCACAAGCTGAGGAATGCCTTGCCATCGACAGCAAGGCGAGCGAAATCGGTTTCGAAGTCCTGCAGGCCGGTATGCCTGTGCGTGGGCGCTTCGAGAGGATCGGTGGCGAAGTCTGCCTGGAGAACGAAACGGTGATGCGCATTGACGCCTGGATCGCGCCTGCATCCGCGGTCACGGGCGTTGCGGATATCGATGCGACGCTGAAGCAGGACGCGTTCTTCGCAGTAGAGAAGTTTCCACGCGCGGGTTTTTCGACGGATCGTATCGAAACAGCCGACGGGGAATCGGTGGTGTACGGACGCCTGCACGTCAAGGAGGTCGAACGCGAGCTTGCGGTGCCATTTCGCATGCAAAAGTCTGCTGATGTGTACACGGCGCGCGGCCGTTTCGAGATCTCGCGACTTGATTTCGGCATCGGCACCGGAGAATGGTCGGATACGGAATGGCTGGCGGAAAACGTTACCGTGACATTCTCGTTGCATGCTTCGAAATGATGACGGGAATGCCCTGTTTTAATGTGATTGCCTGGAAGACGTCGCTCGACAGCGATTGTCGGTAACACGAGTTTTGCGTCTCCGCGAATCGGAAAAAAGCCCGGCGATGCCGGGCTTTCTCGATTCTGCCGCGGACAGATCTATTTTGCCCGGTCGCTTCCACCGGCCGAAACACGAAGATGCTCTCGTTCGAACCTGTGCCGATGCTTCGAAGCGGCGTACCGTCTGGCGCAGGCGGCGGTCATTCAATGAATGCACCGTCGCCATGGTTGTGCCGACCTTGCTCGTCACCCGAGCAGATTGCCCGCGACCCGGCGAAGAATGATTTGAAAAGCAGCAACTGACCGGATACTTTTCGCCAATGGACTGGATGCTCGCGCCTTTCATGCTCCCTTATCTCGGACTCGTCGGCTACGACGCCGCATTGCATCCGCATCGCAGGGTTTCGAACACCGAGCGTTATCTGCACGTTTGTGCCGGTATTGCCGTCTGTACGTTTCTCGGCTTTTCGCTGCTGGCTCAGGATGGCCTGGCATTTGCCGGGTTGGTGCTCGCCGTTCCGGCAATGCTTGCCGATGAAATCGGATTTCACAAACATATCGGGCGCCATGAGCGCCGCATACACTCCTGCGCGTTCATCGCCTTGCTCGGGTATGTCGGAGTGTGGGCATGGATGCGATAAACGGCGTTGCTCCCGCATTCAGTCCCGAGTATGCGGCCATGGTGTTGTTGGGAATGTTCGTTGTCCTGCTGTTTCCCGTCACACGCGGATTCGACGACAGCGACAGGCGCCGCTATTACCTTCTGCAAGGCATCACGCTCGTGGCCGCGGTTCTTGGTGCGAAGCTCGCCGTGCTGATGGGCGATGCGCTCTGGCCATTGCAGCCGTTCGAGCAGTGGTCCGCATTGCTGGTGTCGGGACGTTCCATCGTTGGTGCGCTGCTGGTCGGATTCCTGGTCGCGGAGGCCGCCAAGCCACTGTTGCGCTACCCGTTGCCGCCGAACGATCGCTTCGCCGTGATCCTGCCTTTCTCCATCGGCATCGGGCGCATGGGTTGTTATCTTGCGGGCTGCTGTCTCGGATTGCCGCACGAAGGCCCGCTTGCGCTCACTTATGCCGATGGCATTGCCCGGCATCCGGTAGCGATTTATGAAATGGCCTTTCATTTCTCGGCCGGCCTGCTGCTGTGGCAGATGTACAAGCGCCGCCTGCTGTTCGGCCGCCTGTTCGCCGTATACCTCGTGGGTTATGGCGCGTTCCGTTTCGGAACGGAGTGGCTGCGCGTGACCGAAAAGGTTTTCTTCGGGCTGTCGGCATATCAATGGTTTGCTGTGATGATGATTGTTTCGGGGGCGGTGGCGATCATCGTTCGCAGTGGAAAACAACCGTCAGGCTGGATGCGCATGCGCAGGGAGTCAACGTCATGAATGGAAATGTTCCCAACCGACGCGGGCAGCCGGAGGAACCGCGAAAGAAGTCGACAGATAGCGGCATTGTGGTCTTCTTCAAGGGCCTGCTGATTCTTGCCGGCACGCTCGCCGTGGGCGTGTTCGTGTTCGGCGGGCTGGTGCTTGCTACCTGCTTCCTGAGTTTCTGAATCGTGTTTCTGATCGATTCCATCAAACGGCAACTGCATCGCGATATCTGCCGCGATCCGGTCCTGCACGGACTCGTGTTGAATTTCTATCTGAACGGCGAAGCGTATCCGGATCGCGTGGCGGATTATTTTCCAGTCGCGCGCGCGGACGAACCCGAGATAGCAGCACATCTTGCCGCGCATCTGCGCGACGAGCGCAAGCACGTCGCACTCTACTCGAAAGCGTTGCAGCGGCTCGCGCAGCCGCAGGTCGAATTCCCGCTTCCGCAGGTCTACAACTCCATGATTCTTGCGCAGACGCCCGCCATGCAGTCCGGTGCGTCGTCCGGTGAGCGCCGCGTGCAGCTGGCCGGCTTTTTTGCGCACCTGCATTTTCTGGAAAGACGCATCGCGCATTCGCTCGAAATTCATGCCGATGCCTGTACGCATTCGCCGTCCCGCTACCCGGCGCAGGCGGTGAGTGCGGTACTGAGCGACGAGCGCCGCCACGTGCAGTACACGCGCGATGTCTTCCATGATCTGGTGCCGGATCGCCGTGCTGCGGCAATACTTGCCCACCATCGCCGCGCTGAAGCTCGCGCGAATCTGTTGTTCTCGGGCCGCCAGCTCGGCATGCTGACGCGCGATTACGCCACGCGCTTCCCGCGTCTGCGCCGGCCTATCTATCGAATTGCCGCAGCGATCCAGGAGGGAATAGTGCATGACGGTTGAAGTGAAAATACCGGTTGCAGGTTCACGGACTACAGGCCCGTTTCCGGTTCATGCGGCCCAACTGGCGGTGGAACTCGGCAAGCTGGATGAAAACGCGGTGTGCGCGCGCTTTGTCATACCTGCCGAGGCACGCCTGTTGAAAACAACAGTGAGCGTCTGCAGTACGTGCATTCAGCCCGTTCCCGCCGCCGTTTTCGAGCAGGAAGGGCGGGTGCTGATGCATCGCGAATGCGCCACGCATGGCCGTCAACGGACACTGCTGGAAAACGATGTGCGGTTCTATCGTATTTCCAGCCGGGATCGTCATGGCGCCGTGTTCGCAGACGATCTTCGAATGGAATGGCCGGCTTACCAGGCAGCCGGTAATTCCCGCTGCGGCCCCAAGGGCTGCGGCCCGTCGCGCAAGGAAGCATGGACGGAGGACTTTCACGATCAGCGGAGCAACAAGAGTTGCACGGTGCTGATCGAAGTCACCGATGCGTGCAACCTGGCATGCCATGTCTGTTATGCGGATTCGCGCGGCGATCGCATTCTGCCCCTGGAGCAATACAAGCAGTATCTGCAGCAACTCCTGGAGCAGAAGAACGGTCTGGATTCGGTACAGATTACCGGCGGCGAGGCGTCGTTGCATCCGCAGTTCTGGGAGATACTCGAGTGGACCTGCGCGCAGGACGGCATCACCCGGGTGTACCTGCCGACCAACGGGATCGAATTCTCCAGGCCTGAAAACATCCGCAGGCTGAAAGCCTGGCGCCACAAGCTGCTGGTGCTGTTGCAGCTTGATGGTGCGGACGTGCAGACCAACAAGGCGTTGCGTGCGGCGAATCCGTTGAAACCGAAGCTGCGGCTGATCAAGGGCCTGGACCGGCAGCGGGTGCCGATGCAACTGACGATGACGCTGGCGGAAGGCGTCAGCGAGAACGAGATCGCGTGGGTGGTGAAACAGGGAATGAAGCATCGCAATGTGCGCTTGGTGGCGATACTGCCCGCATTTCATACTGGCCGTTACGAGATCGCCCGCGATCCGCTCAAACGCCTGACGCTCTCGGATGCGATCAAGGGCGTGGCGGCGGGCTTTGCGCCGCGCGTGAGTGAAAAGGATTTCATGGCGATACCCTGCAGCCACCCGAATTGCGGCTGGACGACATTGTTCGCGCGCCGGTTCGGCTTGATCTTCAACATCGCAAAGCATGTCGACCTGGACGCTGCCATGAGCGATGCCGCGTACAAGACGATGTTACGGAAATCGGAATTGCGCAGCCTCGTCGGTACTCGCCTGCAGGGGTTCGGCAAGCAAGTGCTTGCATGGCTGGGCCGCAGGCTGATCCGGCCGCAGGATATCTTCGGCATCGTCGTGAAGCCGTTCATGGACCGTGACACCTTCGACTACGACCGGGTCGCGAACTGCTGTCATCACATGCTGGATACGGAAGGCCGGCTGATGTCCTTCTGCGAGTACAACGTGCGCAAGCGGGAGCAGGACGACTGGCGGAAGCTGCTGCGCATGGACGATGTCGCGCGGCGCAGGACGACGGCGGGCGGCAAGCCTTATGCCGGCGACTGACGGCGCCTGGCTATCGCTACTGGCATCGGCTACCGGCATCGCCATTGCCGCCGGGCTCGTCGTCGGGATACGTGAATTTTTCCAGTTGCGCTCGCAGCGCCTGCTTGACCGCATCGCATACCGCGAGATGCGCCTTTCGCTGATGCAGATTCCACCGAACGGGCTGGCGGCGTATCTGTTTGCGCCCTTCTGGGCCGGCATCTATCTTGCCGCCGGCACGCTGACGTCGGCGGAACTGCCGCTGAATATCTTCATCGTGCTGGCAGCATTCGCCGCTGCCGATTTCAGCTATTACTGGGAGCACCGCTGCGCGCACAAGCTGCCTTTCCTGTGGGCCGCCTACCACGGCGTTCATCACACGTCGGGCGCGTACACGGTTGCGACGGCATATCGCGTGTCGTTCGTGAATCATTTTTTTGCGCCGGCGTTTTACCTGCCGTGGATACTGCTCGGGTTCGATCCGCTGCTGATCGGCGCGATGCAACTGTTCGTGTTCCACTACCAGGCATGGGTACACACCGAGACCATCGGTGAATTACGTTGGCTGGATGGCTGGCTGAACACACCGGCGAATCACCGCATGCATCACAGCAGCGCCGTCGCACACCGTGATCGCAACTTCGGCGGCGTGCTGATGTGCTGGGACCGGTTATTCGGAAGTTACGTGCGGCCGGAAAGGAATGTCGCGTTCGGTGTGCATGGTCATGTCCCGCCCGACGGCATGAAGGAAGTCTTTCTCCAACCCTTGCGCGGACTCCTGCCGCGACACTGAGAAAGCCCGGCGATGCCGGGCTTTCTCATTCGGGCTTGCGAGCGTCTTACTTCGCGCGGGTCGCTTCCATGGCCACGGTAATGGTGGCAACCGGCGCGGCGCCGTTGAAATCGTTCAACTCGAAATCCGCGAGCTTCACGTCAGCTTCGGCTTCCCACCCACGGCGGAAATTGCCCCATGGATCCTTCTTGCCGGCGAGTTCCTTCACCTTGAAGGTTACGGGTTTCGTCACGCCCTTGATGGTGAGATCGCCGCGCAGGTTGGCCGTGTTCGTGCCGGTCGGCTCGTAGGCGGTACTGACGAACGTCGCCGTGCCGTGTTTTTCCGCGGTAAGAAAGTCGTCGCTTTTCAGATGCTTGTCACGTTCCGCGTGGAACGTTGTCAGCGACGGAACCTGCACAGTGAACGAGACCTTGCTGTCGGCAGGTTTCTCGGGATCGTAGGAAACGTCACCACTGAAACTGGTGAAGATCCCCGGAATCCATGCAAAGCCGATATGGCTGATCTTGAACGTGATGAACGTATGGTCCGTGTCGACGGTGAGATTTTCCGGTTTGGCCTGGACGGGCGCTGCGAGCGGCAGCGATACCAGCGCAATGAGCAACGAGAGCTTTCTGAACATGATGTGACTCCGTAAGTGCAGGTGGATGATCAGCGCCGGATGCCGAGCATGCGTTTCAGCGTCCGGTTGCGATTGATGAAGTGTTGTTTCAGCGCACCGCCGACATGCAGTACGACGAGCGCGGCCAATGTCCATGCCAGCCACAGGTGCAATGTGCCCGCGACGTCTTCCTGGTTGTCGATGCCGGTCACGAACGCGGGAACGTCGAACCAGCCGAAGACGCTGATTGCTTCGCCCTCGGCGGTCGGGATGAGGTAGCCGGTCGCAATGATCGCAAACAGCAGCAGGTAGATCAGCCAGTGCGCGGCGTGTGCGACCCGGTGTTCCCAACGCGGTCCCGGCTCGTCCGTCGGCAGCGGGTTCGACAGCCGCCACAACAGGCGGATCGCGACCAGCCCGAACAGCAGGATGCCAAGACTCTTGTGCCAGGCCGGGATGCGGTTGTACCAGGGACTGTAATAGTCGAGCTCGACCATCCACAGCCCGGAAACGAACAGCGTGATCACGGTCAGGGCCGTGAGCCAGTGAAAAAGGATGTGCAGCCAGCCCCACTGGGTGGCGGTATTGCGCAACATCGAGACTCCCGGGATCGTGGTGGAAAATAGTCCGAGCGCGGACTAATAATAGTGGCGGCGACCGGAATTGCAAGCGGACATCCCTGTATTCGGGCGCGTGTGGTAATTTGCCGGCCTTTTCCGCCCGGAATCACAGGAGCAGGACATGAACGAGGAGTCCGCCGAGGCATTGCGCGCGCGCTTGAATGCGGAGACCGGCCGGATCAACTGGGCCGAACTCGCGCCGCACTTCGCGCGTGGCGCCGTGGTTCACGTGGCGCAAGGACTTGATCTTGTGGAAGTCGCGGCGTGTTTTGTCGAAGACCGGCGTGATCAAGTGCAAGCCTGGATGGACGAGGGCAGGATCGCGGCGGCGACGGACGACGATGCGCGCACATGGACGAAGAATCCGCCGGCATTCCTGGCCGTGGTTGCCGCACCATGGGTGCTGGTGCAGCCAGTGACGGAGAGTGTTTCCGGCCGTTAACGCAGCAGTTGCAAGGCGGCGGCCAGAAAGTACACGCCGAAGGCGGCGAGCAGGACAGCGCTCGCGAACGCGACCCAGGTCATCGCCGTTTCAAACCGCCGGCCCAGCCAGCGAAACGCATAGGTGACGCCGACGCTGAACGTGATCAACGCCCGGAACATTCCCGCGATACCCGGTAAACCCCAACTCGATACCAGCACCGCGCCGTTGGCAAACCACCACGCGAAGGAATAGGGACTGGTCAACGCCGTCAGCAATCCGAGGCGATAGCTGCCGTTTCCACGTGCCGCATGAAACCCGTTGCGTGCGGCGCGCAAGGTCGTCCACGCCATCCACAGCAGCAAGCCGCCGCCGACGACGCCGAGGCCGCCGATGATGCGCGGGTATTGTGCGAAGACAGTGATCGTGCCGAACGCGGCAAGCGCCAGCCAGACCGCATCACCTGTCATTGCACCGCCCGCCATGAGCAGCGCGGGCCGGATACGATTGCGCATGGCTTCGTGCGCCATCACCGCGAGTATCGGTCCCGGCGGCGCTGCCAGTGAAAGGCCCAGCAGCATGCCGGCAAGAAATGCGCTCGCTCCGTGAGCGTGCTGAAACTCCATTCGTGCTCCCGATGAACGATTGCGCGGCATTCTACCCGGCGTTGTCATTTGCGACAGGGAAAACTACGCTTGCGCGGCATTCGCGGGCACAGGGGTAAACAGATTGATGAATCCTGCCGGTATCAGCGCTTTCCGTTCCTGTCATCCCGACGGGAATTTTTCGAGAGCGCCGGTTTGCGCTTTCACAGCAGGCAGGAAATTTCTCGTGGCGCGCTCAATCCGGTGCCCTCGGTATTCGTTGTTTCCGTCGCGGTGCCTTTTGTCGCTTCGCGTCGATCCGGAAACATCGAAATATATCGATACGGCGTACTTCTCCATCACGACAGGCTTTGGCGACAGCGGTCACGCCCTGCATGGCACGACGGTCGATTTGAGATGGCACTGATCTGGTCCGAACGGCGCGATGGCGTGATGTATGAAGTGCGCACGGCGGGAAGAACGTGCCGTTTGTACACAGATGGCATCTTTCACTCCAGTTACAATCCTGCGGCGCCCGTGACCGGCGGCGTGTGGGACATGCTGATGATGCCGGCGTTCCTGTATCCCCCGGGAAGCATTCAACGCGTGCTGTTGCTGGGCGTTGGCGGCGGTACCGTCATCCGGCAGTTGCGCGAATTCGTGCGGCCGCGCGAAATTGTCGCCGTTGACCTCAACGCCGTTCATCTCGACATCGCGCGCCGCTTTTTCGATGTCGAGGGCAGGGACGTGCGCCTGGTGCATGCCGATGCACAGGACTGGCTGCGCCAGGATACGTCGCACTACGACCTTGTGATCGACGACCTGTTTGGCGGGAAGGATGGTCAGCCGGTACGCGCCATCGATGCCGATGCGAACTGGTGTCGAACGTTGACGGCGAGAACCGCGCGCGGCGGCGCAGTGTCGATCAACTGCGTTTCACCGGTCGAACTCGCCGCGACCGGTTTTCTGACCGATGCACGCCTGCGCTCGCATTTCCCGGCGCGTTTTCAGTTGCGTGCTGCGCGCGATCAGAACGCGGTCGGAATCTTCCTGCCGCATGACGTCGAAACCGGGGAGTTGCGCCGCAACCTGCTGGGCGTGCCGGGATTGAATCCGCGGCGTGTAGCGAAGCTGAACTTCGCGATTCGTGCCCTGAAATAGAAAGCGTGGCCCGTTGCCGGGCCACGCTGTTGCCATCCGTGACAAGGTCGTTCCTGACCATGCCTTCCGTGACGAGCATCCTGCCCGCGCTTTCCCTGCCGTACTCGTCAAATGCCCGGTTTGCGGGCAAAGAAATTAACCGCTCCGATCATGAGGTCCTTCGGAACCGTGAACTCGGCTGCCGCGCCATGAAAGCAGTCGAAGCGTTCGGTAATCCGTCCGTTCACCAGGCCCGTTTCGGCAGCCGCTTCGAGCAGTTCGGGTTCGGGAAGCGCGCCTCCGACACCGGCTGTCCACAGATCCGCGTTGCGGCGCGCGTCTTCGCGCTGTTCACGCTGCACGACGACGTCGGCGAGATGCAGGCGGCCGCCGGGCTTCAGCACGCGGAAGATTTCCGCGAACACGCGGCGCTTGTCGAACGCCAGGTTCAGCGCGCCGTTCGAGAGCACGACATCGATGCTGGCATCGTCAACCGGCAGGTCTTCGAATACGCCGTGAAAGAGCGACGTCCTGTTATCGACCCCGGCAGCGACAACGCCCGACCAGGCGTGGTCCAGCATGCCCTGTGTCATGTCCACACCGATGACGCGCCCTTGCGAGCCGACACGATGGGCGGCAATGATGACGTCCATGCCGGCACCGCAGCCGTGATCCAGAATCGTTTCCCCCCTTCGTACAGGGCCGGCGCGATGCGGATTGCCTGCGCCGGAGAAACGCTTCGCACTGACCGGGGGAACCAGCGCAAGTTCTTCGGTCGAATAATTCAGGTATTGCGCGGCGTAGCGTGTACCGAGATGAAACTGGAAATCACCCGCAGGGTCGGCCGCCACGCGTTCGTATGTTTCGCGCAGCCGTTCGCGCAGCCGTTCTTCATCGAGCCCTTCGGGGCGTTCCAGTGCCATTGCTCCATTCCTTCGAGTCGACTTTTCAAGCCGCCAGTCCGTTGCACCCACCTGCTGATCCCCTCGATTGATTGCGGAAAAGAGTGTCGAAGAGGCTCACACACCGGTACTTTGTGACCGGATACGAAGCGTGGCGGGAACGAACCGTCTACGCTTGCCGGACTGGCGGAACAGACGAATGAAGGCGGAGGAGCGACGAATGGAATTTTCAGGGTGGCAACTTTTTGCAGCTGCCGCTGCGGGGACGGCAGTCGCGGGAGCGGTATTCTGGTTGACGGCCAGGCTCGCATTGCTCGTGGGAAGGCTGCCGCTGGCCCGTCCGCCGTTCGCCGAAGACCTGCTGGCCTCGGCAGGCGACAGCGAGCGATTGCAGCACCGCGCGCTGGGTCGCGACCTCTCCGTGTTGCTGGCTGCGATGCTGGCGGGCCTGATCACGGGAGCGATCTGCTGGCTGCTGCTGGGGAGCGGATCGCCGCCGGCCGTGGCGGACTGGATCTGGATCGTGGTCCTGCTGGCATCGGTCGCCGCGACCATTGCGGCGGGCTACTTCGCCTTTCGGCTGATCATGGCGCGCCGGAATCTGGAATTCACATGGGCGGCCAAGGCGGCCGTGGGAAACATACTCAAGCGCCTGAACCTTGCCGGCAATTCCGTGTTTCACGGTGTCGCTGTCGATAGCGCGACCATCGATCACGTCGTGGTCGGTCGCAAAGGCGTGTTCGCATTGAACGTGGTGGCGCGGCCGTTGCCGAATCAGTCGGAGGGCAAGCCGGGCGCGGAACTGAAAAACGGCAAGCTGTGGCTGGCCGGTTCCGTGGAGGCGCGACCGGTCGGTGAGGCGGCGCGAAACATGACGTTGCTGTCCGGCGCGCTGAGCAAGCTTGCGGGACATCGCGTCCCTGTCCGTTCGGTGCTCGTCGTGCCGGGCTGGCATACCGTGCCGAACGGGGAAGGCAATCACCTGGTCCTGAATGAAAGAAATCTTTCCATGATTACCAGCTGGAACACGCCGGATGCCTATCTGATGGATGAAGACTGCGTTTCCATTCACGCTTTCCTGCACAAGGCGAGTCGCGTGACGCGCCTCAGTTGAGCGTCACCAGTCCAGCGGTTCGCCGTCCCGGAAAAAACCGCCCGTAGGACCGTCCGGTGGCAGTACCGCCGCCCACACGATGGAAGCCGCGCCCTGTTCGACAGTGCGCGGTGCGTTCTCTCCGCCCATGGATGTCTGCACCCAGCCCGGGTCCACCGAATTCACCTTGATGTTTTTCGGCGCCAGCACTTGCGCGAACAGTGTGGTAATCGTGTTCAGCGCGGTCTTCGACATGCGATAGCCGAGATGCGCGCTGCCCATCGCGGAGAGCTGTCCCATGGATGATGAAACATTTACCACCCGCGCGTTTTCGCGCAGGCAGGGTGCGAGCACCTGGATCATTCGCAATGCGCCCAGCGTGTTCACATTGAGAATTTCCATTACCGTACCTGGCGGGACGCGCAGCGGATCCGACGAATAGCGGCCGGTGGAATCCTTCGACGATTCGGGCAGGATTCCCGCGTTGTTCACGAGCACGTCACAGCCTTTGTATTCCCGGTGCACGTACTCGGCGAGCGCCTGGCAATCCTCGGTGCTGATCACATCCACCTTGCGCAGCTCAACGTCCAGACCTTCGGACAGCAGTTCATCCAGCGCAATCGCACCCTTGCGCGCGTCGCGTGCGGTCATGATCACGTGACAGCCGCGTTGCGCGAGCTGGCGCGAGACTTCGAGTCCCATGCCGCGGTTCGCGCCGGTCACGATGGCGACGGGTTTTTCCTGCATGCATTGCCTCCGGTTCACTTCAGGTTAACGCAGTTGCATGGCAGAGTGGCGCTCTGCCTGGGCAACACGCGAGAGCTGACATATTTCATGGCTGACTCATTGCCGGCGCTTCCCGACTGGCTGGCGCCCGGTTTACGCATCGTCTCCGTCGGTATCAATCCCTCGCTGCCCTCGGCGCGTGCCGGGTTTCCGTTCGCGAATCCGCGTAATCGTTTCTGGCCCGCGCTCAACGCTTCCGCTCTCGTTGCGGCGCCGCTGCAGCCCGGTGTGGCGGCGATGAGCGTGTTGCTGGAACGCGACGGCATCGGGTTCACGGATGTCGTGAAGCGTCCGACGCCGATGGAAAAGAACGTCAGTCGCAGCGAATTTCACGCGGGTGCGGAAGTACTGCTCGGCAAGCTGCGCGCGTACCAGCCGGCGTTGATCTGGCTGCACGGCAAGACGCCATTGCATTCGCTCTGTCGAGTGGCGGGTGTTTCACCACAAGGCGAGTGGGGCTTGCAGGATGTCGTGCTGGAAGGTGTGCGCGTGTTCGTCACACCGAATCCAAGTCCTGCCAATGCCGCGTTCTCGCTGGCTACGCTCGCTGAATGGTATAACCGCGTGGCGGAAGCATCGACGAAAGCCGTGCAACGTTGACAGATCGTTTAACGGGTCGCTTGGCAGTCACAAACGAAGCAGAGGGGAAAGGCATGGGCAACGGTGTGACGATTGAAAAATACAGCGGTGTTGCACAACTGCTGCACTGGTTGATCAGTCCGTTGATCATCCTGCAGTTCATTCTCGCCTGGACGGCGGACGCGCTGCCGCGCGGCGATACACAGGCGACGCTGTATCTCGTGCACAAGTCCGTCGGCATGACGGTGCTTGCACTGGCAATAGTCCGCATCATCTGGCGTTTCATGCACAAGCCGCCCGCGTTTCCCGCCACCATGCCGGTCGTGGAGCAATGGCTGGCACGCATCACGCACTGGGGACTTTACGTGCTTATTTTCGCGATGCCGCTGTCGGGCTGGTTGTGGTCGTCCGCAGCAGGGCGCGGCGTGCCATGGTTCGGTTTGTTCACGTTTCCCGCGCTGATGGGCGAGAACGAACGCCTCGGCGATTTCTTCCACGAGACGCACGAACTGCTCGCCTGGGTGTTGTTCGGTTTTGCGCTGTTTCACATACTCGCGGCACTCTGGCACGCGGTTGTGAAGAAGGATGGGGTGTTGCAGCGTATGCTGCCGTGAAAGAACAGTGAATAGTGAAAAGAAAAAAGGCCGCGAAGCGGCCTTTTTTCTTTCTTGTTACTCGTCACTTTTGTCCCGGTGCCGTTCAAACCACTCCAGTATGTACGCAGTCTTCGCGATCAGATGGCTTGGCCGGCCGGCGATATGATGTGGCGCGCCGGGTACGCGCACCAGCGCCGTGTCGACGCCGCGCAACTGCAAGGCCTGGTAGTACTGCTCGGCTTCCGAAATCGGCGTGCGGTAATCCGCTTCACCGGTCATGAGCATGGTCGGCGTCGTGACGTTGCCGACGAGCGAAAGCGGCGAGCGTTTCCAGTACGCATCCGGATCTTCCCAGGGAAAATCAGCGAACCAGTACTGGTGGAAGAACGTGTAGAAATCCGCGGTCAACGCAAAGCTCGTCCAGTTGATCACCGGTTTCACGACCACGGCCGCACGAAAGCGATCCGTCTTGCCGACGATCCACGCGCTCAGCACGCCGCCGCCGGAACCGCCGGTCACGAAGAGTTCATCTTCGTTCACGTAACCTTTCTCGAGTACCGCGTCGACCGCGCTCATCAGATCGTCGTAATCCTGACCCGGATAGTTATGGTGGATCAGGTTGGCGAAATCCTTGCCGTAACTCGTGCTGCCACGAGGGTTCACGTACAGCACCACGTAACCGCGTGCGGCGTACAGCTGCATTTCGGCGGAAAACGTCGGGCCGTAGGCGGCGAACGGACCGCCGTGAATTTCCAGGATCAGCGGGTATTTCTTCTTCGCGTCGAACCCGGGCGGTTTCATGAGCCACGCCTGCACGCGACGGTTTCCGGCGCTCGACTCGAACCAGATCTCTTCGACTTTCGCCATCTGGCGTTGCGCGAAGAGTTCATCATTCAGGCGAGTCACGCGGCGCGCGGCACCTTTGCGGTAGACGGCAAGATCGGCGGGATGCGACGCGTCGCTCAGCGTGTACGCGACAGTGCCGTTGGCGGCATGCATGGCGGCGCCGTTATACGGCCGGCCGTAGGAAAGACCGCCGACCGAACCGGTCAGTTCGCGCACTTTGCCATCCGTCGTTGCATGGCCCAGGCGCGTCGTGCCTTCGCTGTCGTAGAGAAAGTAAAGTCCCTTGCCGCTCTCGTCCCAAACGGGCGAGTCGACATCGCGATCCAGCGATTCGGTGAGTACGCGCGATTTTCCAGAGCGCAGATCAAGCAGGTACAACCGGCTGATGTGGTAGCCCAGTTTCTCGTCATCAAAACCGGTATACGCGAGGTAATGACCGTCGGGTGATACCACGGGACTGGAATCCGGACCGTCGCGGTCGGTCAGCGTGCGCAGTTCGCCGCTTTTAATATCAATGGCGTGGATTTCCGATTCCAGCGGATCGAAACGCCAGTTCTCCTGCCGGTTTGCGGAGACGTAGATCGACTTGCCGTCGCGGCTCCATGCGGGCGCGCCGTGATCGTAGTCGCCATTCGTCAACTGCTTCGGCGTACCGCCCTCGGCAGGAACGACGAACACATGCGTGTAGGTTTCCTTGAGGTATCCCGCGCCGTCGGCGCGGTACAGCAGCTCGTCAATGAACTTCGGCGCTTCCGCCCATTCCGCACCTTCCGGTGCGGTGGGCAGCGTTGCAAACGGCTCGCTCTTCGACGGTACGTCCATGGTGAACGCGATCCATTTGCCGTCCGGCGACCAGGCGGCGGACGACGGCGCTTCCAGTGTGCGCGTGACGGCGGCGTCGCGATTGCTGCCGAGATACCGCACATGCAGGCTGCCGCCGTTCGCATAAAGCAGCCGGTTGCCATCCGGGGAAAAGCGCGGGGTCGATGCGCCGCCTTCAATGGTGATCAGCGGTTCGTTACCGCTGCCATCCGCGTTGATGGTCCAGATGTCGCCGGTAACCCGGTCGGTCATGATGTCCATGCGACGCCTGACGTAAACGATCTTCTTCCCATCCGGCGACACCTGCGGATCGGCGGCCAGCTCGAGCTCGAAGACGTCCATGGCCTGGAACGGCAGGCGCGTGTCTTCCGCGGAAAACGCCGGTGCGAGAAAAGTGCAGGACAGGATGCAGACGAGAAGCCTGGTGCGCATGGGAACCCCCGGTATGGAAAAAACGAAAGACGGTTCTAGACCAATCGAACGGAAATGTCCACGTTGCACGTTGCAGGATGCGGCGTGGCGTGGATACTGGTCAGCCCCGCCAACGCTGCGAACGAGGTTCCGGAACAATGTCACGATTACCTTACGACGCCGTCATCATCGGCGGTGGTCACAACGGGCTCACCTGCGCGTGCTATCTCGCCGCGGCCGGACTGAACGTTCGCATCCTGGAACGGCGTGAGATCGTCGGCGGCGCTGCCATCACGGAAGAATTCCATCCCGGCTTCCGCAATTCGGTGGCGAGCTACACCGTCAGCCTGCTGAATCCAAAAGTCATACGCGATCTTCGCCTGCATGAAAACGGCCTGCGCATCGTCGAGCGGACGATGTCGAATTTCCTGCCGCTGAACGACCGTGAATACCTGCGCGCAGGTCCCGATGAAAAGGATACGGTCGCGGAAGTGGCGAAATTCTCGCGCCGCGATGCCGAACGCCTGCCGGAGTACAACCGCCATCTCAATGTCATCGCCGATGTGTTGCGCGATCTCGTTCTGCAGACACCGCCGAACGTCGGCGGCGGCATCGGCGACGTGCTGAGCGGATTGAAGGTCGGCAATCGCTTCCGCAAGCTGGACATGGAGCAACGGCGCGACCTGCTCGATCTGTTCGCGAAAAGCGCGGGCGACCTGCTGGATGCGTGGTTTGAATCGACGCCGATCAAGGCGCTGTTCGGCTTCGACTCCGTGGTCGGAAACTACGCGAGCCCGTACACGCCCGGCTCGGCCTACGTGCTGCTGCATCACGTCTTCGGCGAAGTGAATGGCAAGAAAGGCGCCTGGGGACACGCCATCGGCGGCATGGGTGCGATCACGCAGGCAATGGCAAGCGAGGCGACCAGCCGCGGCGTGGAGATCACGACGAATGCCGACGTCAGCAAAGTGAACGTCGCAAACGGACGCGCGACCGGCGTGACGCTTGCGGATGGAACGGTAATAGATGCGAAGTGCGTCGTCTCCAATCTCAATCCGAAACTCCTTTATCTGAATCTCATCGAATCATCGGAACTCGATGCGGACTTCGTGCGAAGAATGCGCGGCTGGAAGTGCGTGTCGGGCACGTTCCGCATGAACGTTGCGCTTTCCGAGCTGCCGGATTTCACCTGCCTGCCGGGAAAGAATCTCCAGGCGCACCACGGCTCCGGCATCGTCATCGCGCCGTCGCTGGAATACATGGATCGCGCCTTTATCGATGCAAAGCGGGACGGCTGGTCGAAACAGCCGATCGTGGAAATGGTGATCCCGAGCACGCTGGACGACACGCTGGCGCCGGAAGGCCGGCATGTTGCCAGTCTTTTCTGTCAGCATTTCGATCCGAACCTGCCGGACGGAAAGTCATGGGATGACGTGAGAGAGCAAGCCGCGGATGCGATCATCGATACGGTCAATGCCTGCGCGCCGAACTTCAAGGCCAGCGTGCTGGGCCGCACATCGCTCTCGCCGCTGGATCTCGAACGCAAGTTCGGCCTCGTCGGTGGCGATATCTTTCACGGCGCGCTGTCGCTGGACCAGCTCTTCAGCGCGCGACCGATGCTCGGTTACGCGGATTACCGCGCGCCGATCAAGAGACTTTACACCTGCGGTTCGGGCACCCATCCCGGTGGTGGTGTCACCGGCGCGCCGGGACACAATGCCGCGCGAGAAATCCTGAAAGACCGGTAGTTGCATGTTGGGGCTATTGTTGGAGCTATTGTTGGAGCTATCTAACGCGAACCCCATAGTCGATACATGTGGGCCGATACACGTGGCTTGATACACGTGGTTGATGCGCCAGCGAGCGGAGACTGAAGGCGAAGTGATGAATGACGCAAAGCGAATAGGTGTGATTTCGGATACGCATGGCCTGTTGCGCCCGGAGGCGGTTGCGGCGTTGCAGGATTGCGAATTCATTCTTCATGCCGGCGATATCGGCACTCCGGAAATCCTCGAAGCGCTGGCGGAAATCGCTCCCGTACGAGCGGTTCGCGGCAACAACGATCGCGACGCATGGGCGGCGTCGCTACCCGAATGCGAAATCATTACGTTGGGCGAGGCGCAGATCTACATGCTGCACGACGTGAAGCAGATGGCGATCGATCCGGCGCGCGCAGGGCACAGCGTCGTCATCAGCGGCCATTCGCATAAACCCTCAGTGCACGAGCGTGACGGCGTACTGTTTCTCAATCCAGGCGCTGCTGGTCCGCGCCGCTTCAAGCTGCCCATATCCGTCGCGCACCTTGAAGTCGGTCAACACGGCATCGACGCGAAGATCATCGAACTGGATGTTCCAGTGAAGTCGCAACGTCGGCAGGAGCATCGATGAGCATCACGCGCGTCAACGAGTTCATTGCGAGGGAAGGGAAAGCCGACGCGCTTGGAACGTACCTGGAGTCCGTCGTTGCGGTGATCGAAGCGGCGGACGACTGTCTGTATTGCCATCTGCTGCGTGGCCACGACAACCCGTCGCGTTTTCTCATCATCGAAACGTGGACCGACATCGCGGCTCACCAGTTGTCGGTGCAGGGCGTCGACAAAAAGGAGTTCATGCGCGCCATGGAAATGCTCGCCGACAAACCGAACGCCGAGTATTTCAGGTCCGGCGCCTGAACGGTTGCATATTCCGTCGCAGCTGACCGTCCTCATGGCAGCCGTACTGAAGCGTGTTCACGCATTGCAATCGAAAGTTGCTTTTTTACAGCACCGCGCGGCTTCGAGGGGAACCTTCACGAATCGCTCCGCAAGCCGTGAAACCGTACTCACCCGTCCTGGTGCACGCCGACCCACGAACGCGCCGAAGCTCGACTCCTTGATATACAGCCCTTCACCGTTTTCCCGTGCCGGTGTTTCGTGTTAACCATTTCATGATCATCCGTTCATGGGAGAAGGCGATGGCCAGGTACAGCGAGAAGGCATCCGAAAAAGTCGAGAAGGTCATGCACGAGCGCAAGGAAGGCAAGCTCCGCAGTGGCGGCTCGCACAAGAAAGTGAAAAGCCGCAAACAGGCGATCGCCATTGGTCTTTCCGAAGCACGACGCGAAGGTGCGAAGGTCCCGCCACCGCCGAAAGGATCGGCGAGCGCGGAAAAGGAAAAAACGGCAAAGAAGAAACGCAGCAAGAAGGCGTCGGCAAAGAAGAAGCAGGCAAAGAAGAAGGCGAAGAAAAAGGCCGCGCCTAAAAAGAAAACGACGACGGCGAAGAAAAAGAAGACCGCATCAAAGAAGAAGAATGCGTCCGGCAAGAAGAAAGCCGCTGGCAGGAAGAAATCGTCCGCGAAGAAACGCGCCGGAAAGAAATCCTCGTCGAAGAAGAAATGACAGCCCGCCGCTGACCGGCAACTCCGTTGCCGGCTCGGAGTTCCGTTCAGGGCAGGATTGACGGGTAAAAGCGTCCTGTAAATCGCTTTTCAATGAATCCGCCGGCCTGGCCGACTATCTATTTCTTCTTCCAGCCGGCCAGTGCATCCGCGAATGGATTGTTTGCCGCAGGCGCACGTGGTTTTTCCGTTTTCGGTGTGTTGCTGCGCGGGCCACGTGGCTGCCTGTCATTACCAGTATTGGCATCACCTTTTCCCGGGCGCGACGCTTCCGTATCCGATCGCATGGTCAGCGCGATGCGCTTGCGTTTCACGTCCACTTCGACAACACGTACGCTGACGACATCGCCGGTCTTCACGACTTCGCGCGGATCCTTCACGAAGCGGTCCGCCAGTTGCGAAACGTGTACCAGTCCATCCTGATGCACGCCGATATCCACGAACGCGCCGAAGTTCGCGACATTCGTGACGACCCCTTGCAAGCGCATGTCGGGTTTCAGGTCGTTGATCTCGTTGACGCCTTCCTTGAACTCCGCGGTCTTGAATTCCGGGCGCGGGTCGCGGCCGGGTTTTTCCAGTTCCGCGAGGATGTCCTTGACGGTGGGCGCGCCGAATTTCTCGTCGGTGAAATCGTTTGCGGCAAGGCCACGCAGGAACGCGGTGTCGCCGATCAACGCGCGGATTTCCTTGCCGGACGCGGAAATGATCTTTTCCACGACCGGGTACGCTTCCGGATGCACGGCGGAGGCGTCGAGCGGATTGTCGCCGTCCATGACGCGAAGAAATCCTGCGCACTGTTCGAAGGCCTTGTCGCCGAGCCGTGGCACCTTGAGGATCTGCTTGCGATTGCGAAAGGCGCCGTTCTGGTTGCGGAACTCGACCACGTTTTCCGCAAGACCGGGGCCAAGCCCGGAAACGCGCGACAGCAACGGCGCAGAGGCGGTGTTCACGTCCACGCCCACCGCATTCACGCAGTCTTCGATGACCGCATCGAGCGCGCGCGCGAGCTGCACTTGCGAGACGTCGTGCTGGTACTGGCCGACACCAATCGACTTCGGCTCGATCTTCACGAGTTCCGCGAGCGGATCCTGCAAACGGCGCGCAATGGAAATCGCGCCGCGCAGCGAAACGTCGACGTCCGGAAATTCGCGCGAGGCCATTTCGGACGCCGAGTAAACGGATGCGCCTGCCTCGGAAACAACAATCCGGTTGAGTTTCATTTTCGGAAACGCGTTCATCAGTTCGCCAACCAGCTTGTCGGTTTCACGTGAGCCGGTGCCGTTGCCAATGGCAATCAGCGTGACCTTGTGTTTCTGCACGAGCGCGGCGAGCGTTGCCAGCGAACCCTGCACGTCGTTGCGCGGCTGCAATGGATAAATGGTTGCCGTATCGACCAGCTTGCCGGTGGCATCGACAACCGCAATTTTCACGCCGGTGCGTATGCCGGGATCGAGTCCCATCGTGACGCGTGGTCCGGCCGGTGCCGCCAGCAGCAGATCCTTGAGGTTGTGCGCGAACACCTTGATGGCTTCTTCTTCCGCCATCTCGCGCAGGCGTTTCTTGATTTCCATTTCGATATGCCACTGGAGCTTCACTTTCCATGTCCAGCGCACGGTGTCGAGCAGCCAGCGATCCGCCGGACGGTTCTTGTCCGCAATCTCGAAATGTTTCGCGATCATGACTTCGCCGATGGATGTATCGGACTTCGGCTTGCCGGCTTCGTCGAGTTCGTCGAGGATCAATGCCAATGCGAGCACTTCTTCGGTCTGGCCGCGAAACATCGCCAGCGCGCGGTGCGAGGGAATTTTCTTCACGGGTTCGACGGCATCGAAGTAATCCGAGAACTTCTCACCCTCGTTTTCCTTCCCTTCACGTACCTTCGATTGCATGCGCCCGTTCTCCCAGGCGAACTCGCGCATCCTGCCGATCAGTTCCGGTTCTTCCGCGAAACGCTCCATCAATATCTGGCGCGCGCCTTCCAGTGCGGCGGCGGCGTCCGCCACGTCCTTGTCGGCATCGATGAACTTCGCGGCTTCGGTTTCGGGATTCAGCAGAGGATCGTTGAACAATGCGTCCGCCAACGGTTCCAGGCCGGCTTCGCGCGCGATCTGCGCCTTGGTGCGACGCTTCTTCATGTAGGGGCGATAGAGGTCTTCGAGGCGCGTCTTGGTGTCGGCTGCTTCGATCTGGCCGCGCAACTCGTCGGTGAGCTTGCCCTGTTCGTCGATGCTTGCCAGCACGGTCGCGCGCCGGTCTTCCAGTTCGCGGTGATAGCGCAGCCGCTCCTCCAGCAAGCGCAGCTGGATGTCATCCAGCCCGCCCGTGACTTCCTTCCGGTAGCGCGCAATGAACGGCACGGTCGCGCCGCTGTCCAGCAACTCGACGGCGGCCATGACCTGTCTGACCTGGGCGGAGGTTTCTTCGGCGAGGCGGGGCAGTATGCGTTCGAGGCTCATTGGATATTTCCATTGACGATTTGCGGGAGCCGCAAGGCGAGTGGATGCCACGGCGAAGCGCCGGATTATACGGATAGCTGCGGCGAGCGGAATCTTGAAAGCGAGCCCGGTTTCTGATCTGGAACCGTTCCAGCTGTTGCTGCGATACGTCAGGAGATAAGGAATTTTCGGCGCCCGGGAATCTTTCCCGCATCGCATGGTCCCAGATGCATCAATCCCGCGCTCCTTGCAAACCTTTTTGCCGCCGGGTTGATCCAACAAGAAACCGGGCATCCGCCACGCGGATGCCGAAAGCATCGAGGAACAGGACGATGGATATCACCCGTGCGAGTCTCGCCCAGCCTGCGGCGCTGGCGGTGGTGGTTGCGGTTGTCGCGTTGTTCGGCGTCATGTCGATGATCAACCGGCCGGTCCAGTTGCTGCCCGAAACCAGCAATCCCGTCATCAGCGTGAACAATAACTGGCGCGAGGCCGCGCCGGCGGAAATGGAATCGTACATCGTCGAACCGCAGGAAGCGGTGCTGCAGGCCGTGCCCGGCGTGACGGCAATCAACAGCACCATTGCCCGGGGTTTTGGTTCCATCAACCTCGAGTTCGAGATCGGCACCGACATGCAGGAAGCGTTGATCAACGTGATCAACCGTCTCAATCAGGCGCCACCTTTGCCCGCGGATGCGAACGAGCCGTTCGTGTTTTCCGGTGCGGGCGGTGGCACAGGACAGATGGTCGCATCGCTGCAGGTGCGCCCGCTGCCGGAGAATTCCAACCAGAATCTCTACGATCCCGTCTACCAGGCCACGCTGGAGAACGTCCTGCAACCGCGCCTGATACGCATTCCCGGCGTATCCAACGTGCAGCTCAACAGCCTGCGCGCGCGCCAGGTGCAGATCACGTTCGACCCCTATCGTGCTGCTGCGCTGGGCATACCCATCAACAACATTGCGAATGCATTGCGCGGGTCGACAGATGTCTCTGGCGGGTTTGCGAACGTCGGCCGCCGCCAGTACACCGTGCGCTACACGGGTCAGTACGACATCGACAAACTCGGCGAACTCATCGTTGCATGGAACGGCGACCGTCCCGTGCAGTTGAACGAAGTCGCGGACGTCGAACTCGGTCTTGCCGATCCCTTCGGCGTGAACATCCGCAACGGCTACCCCGCGTTCTACATCCAGGTCCAGCGCAACAACGATTCGAATACGGTTGCCATACTCGATGAACTGAACATTGCGCTCGCCGAGTTGAACGCCGGCGCGTTGAAGGATGTCGGGTTGACTGTCGATCTCAGTTTCGATTCTTCCGTTTACATACGCCGTGCGATCAATCTCGTGCAGGGCAACCTGCTGCTCGGCGTGGTGCTGTCCATCGGCATACTCTGGTTCTTCCTGCGCGACCGCCGTGCGACGCTGATTATCGCGGCGTCGATTCCTGTTTCGCTGCTGTTCGCGTTCGTCGCGCTTGACCTGTTCAACCTGTCGTTGAACGTGATATCGCTGGCGGGACTCGCGTTCGCGGTCGGCCTCGTGCTCGATGCCGGCATCATCGTGCAGGAAAACATCATGCGTTACCGGCAGCAGGGCGAACCGCTGACAACCGCGGTACTGCACGGCGCCGATCAGGTGAAAGGCGCGCTGTTCGCATCGACCATGACGACAATCGCCATTTTCCTTCCGATCCTTTTCCTTGAAGGTCTCGAAGGGCAGTTGTTCAAGGATCTCGCGCTCACGCTGTCCGTCGCGGTGTTCGCGTCCATGTTGGCCGCGCTGACCGTGATCCCGATCGCGAGCCGGATGTGGCTGAAGACGATGAAGCACGACGATCCGCACACACACTGGTGGGAATGGGTCACGAACATCGTATTGCGCCTGACGGATCGTCCGGCGTGGCGCTGGGGCTGGCTGATAGGTCTTATCGTCGTACCGTTGAGTCTTGCCATTGCATTGAAACCGAATGCGGATTTCCTGCCCTCGGCAAAAGCCGATGCCGTGAACGTGTTCTTCAACATGCCGCCAGGCGTGAACAATGAACTGTTCGAAAAGGAAATCGCCGCGGATATTGTGCGGCGTTTGAAGCCGTACATGGATCACGAGAAAGCGCCTTACATTCGCGGCTATAACCTGTCGATGTTCGGCACCTTCAATATTCTCTTTCTCTATCCACAGAATCCGGATGAAACCGAAGAGTGGCTTGAACTCGTGCGGGGACCGTTGCTGAAAGGCATCCCCGACGTACAGGCCTTCGGCAATCGCGCATCGCTTCTTGGTATCGGCTTTGACGGCGGCCGTTCCATCAGTGTCGACCTGCAGGGCGCCGACATCACAGGACTGATGTCAGCTGCGGGACAGGGTATGGGAATCATCAACGGGCTCATGCCCGGCGCTGTCGTGCGGCCGGTGCCCGGTCTGTCGCTGGCGGAACCGGAGTTGCAGATCGTGCCGCGCGAGCGGCGCATCACCGAAGCGGGCCTGAACCCGCAGGACGTCGCGAGTGCGGTGCGCGCCATGACCGGCGGTTTGTTCGTCAACGAATATTTCGATGGCAACGAGCGTTACGACGTCATCCTGCGCACCGGGCGCTGGACGAATCCCGAACAGCTCGCCGCAATGCCGGTTGCCACGCCACTCGCCGGTGCGCAAACCATCGGCGAGCTCGCGGAGATTCGCCGCACCGTCGGACCGACACAGCTATCGCGCATCGACGGCCAGCGCACCATCAGCCTCGTCGTGACGCCGCCGGAGCACATGACCGTCGAAGAAGCGCTCGACATCCTGCGCGATGAGGCCGGTCCGAAAATCCAGGCCAAGCTGCCTTCCGGCGCGAGCATTGCCTACCGCGGCAGCGCGGATCAGCTCGAAGAAGCGCTGTTCGGAATGCTGAAAAATTTCTTCCTCGCCATGCTGATTCTCTTCATGGTGATGGCGGCGATCTTCAAGTCCGTGCGCGACAGCCTGCTCGTGTTGCTCGTCATGCCGCTGGCGTTGTCCGGTGGTTTGATCGCGCTGCGCGTGCTCAACCTCGTCACGTACCAGGCGCTCGACATGCTGACCATGATCGGATTCATCATCCTGCTGGGTCTCGTCGTGAACAACGCCATCCTGCTCGTGAGCCAGACGCGCGACGGGCAGAAGGAAGGCAAGCCGTTGCGCGACGCCGTCGAAAGCGCGATCCGCGTGCGCGCACGGCCGGTCTACATGAGCACGCTGACCAGCCTGTTCGGCATGCTGCCGCTGATGCTGGTGCCAGGCACGGGTTCGGATATCTATCGCGGTCTCGCGACCGTGATTGTCGGCGGCATGTTCTTCAGCGCGGTGTTCACGCTGGTGCTCATGCCCGCGCTGCTCAGATTGAATGAAGACCGCCAGCTGTTCGCGGCATTGCGCGGACGGTTCGTGAAGAAGGAATTTGCCGAGGGTATTGAATAATGAAAGCCAGGATACTTTTCACCGTTTCACTCGTCGCGTTCTGTACGGCGGCCATTGCACAACCGCAGATGCCGCCGGCTTCCGTGGTCGTGCAGTCCGTCGAGAAACTGCAGATGTCGCCAACGGTCCCCGTGACGGGCACGGTCTATTCCCGTGATGACGTGCAGATCACGCTGGGTGTCGAAGGGCAGCTCGACTACGTCGCCGAACCCGGTACGCGTGTCAAGAAAGGCGCAGTGATCGCGCGTATCGACACCACCCAACTCGAACTCAGCCACGCCGAGCAGCAGGCGCAGGCCGAGCGCGCCCGCGCACAACTGAAGTTTCTCGATGCCCAGTTGCGCCGCCAGCAGGATCTCGCGGATACCAACGTGTTGGCAGCGAATGAACTGGAGCAGACGCAGAGCCTGCGTGACGTCGCCGCCAGCGATCTGCGCATCGCCGAAGTTCGTCTCAAGCAGATCGACGACCAGTTGCGGCGCGCCGTGGTACGCGCGGACTTCGCGGGCGTGATAACCGAGCGTTTGCGTAACGTGGGCGAGGACATCACGCGCGGAACCATTGTTGCGCGCCTGCTGGATACCGACCGGCTTGAAGTGCGCGTGCTGGCGCCATTGCGCTACCAGGGACGCGTGCACGTCGGCGACGAACTGCGATTATTCGGTTACGAACGCGAAGCCAGCGGCGTCGTGCGCAGCATGGTTCCCGCCACCGATCCGCGCCAGCAGGCGTTCGAACTGCGGATTGATATCGAAAGCGGGGACATCAACGGCAGGGACAACAAAGGCGGCACCGGCAACGGAGAAACCGTGATCGATCTGCCATGGTCCGTCGGCGAACTCGTCAGTGTGGCCATCCCGCTGCGGTCCGCCACCCGGGTGCTCGCCATCCCACGCGATGCGCTCATCCTGCGCCAGGAAGGCAGCTACGTATTCCGTATCTCGAAGGAAGGTATCGCCGAACGCATTGCCGTCGCGGTAGGCGACAGCGCCGGCGACCGTATCGCCATCGAAGGCGAACTCGCGGAAGGCGACCAGGTCGTCGTGCGCGGTGGCGAATCGCTGACACCAGGCCAGGCAGTGGAAGTGCTGAACGGTCGGCAGAGCGCGATTGCGGCAAGAGTCGAAGAGATGCGTACCGGTTGATGTTCGTTACACATATATAAAGAGAAAAATCCCGGCCACCGCCGGGATTTTTTTGTGCATCAGGTAACTACTTTTATTTTTTTCTCTTTCTGTTGACTGTTAGAAATTCAACGCAGCTATTTGATTTCTAAAAAATAATGTGAGTCAGCGTCCCACTTTTGCAGAAAACCGATGCGCATTACCTGATTGTCAATTTCTACACACCTGATCAGTCTTCGAAACCTCAAATGGATTTACCGCCTGTGCAAGGAGTGCACCATGCGACCACGTCTTGTTCCCGCCATTGTCTGCCTGCTCATTATTGCGTCGAACCCGGCTCCGGCCACCGCGCAGGATCGGACGGACATCGATTTTGAAACGCTTGCACGTGGAGAAATCGTTACTGACCAGTTTGTCGCGCAGGGCCTTCGCTTTCGCGCCGTGAACTGGAGTCACGGTCCCGATCATGCGGTTGTTTTCGACACCGGGAATATCGGTGCGAGCGATGACGAGGACCTTGAGGCCTCTATGGACGCCGCCGCAGGATTCGAGGAGCTCGGTGACCTTTGGCCTGGAAACGTGCTGGTGCTCCACGAGCGTCATGACTGCACCGGCAACGTGTGCGCGGAACCGGATGACGAGGGCAGCCGGCCCGCCGGCTATTTGGAGTTCGTGTTTGCAGGTGCTGTGACTTTGCACGGCCTGACGCTGATCGACGCCAACTACGAAACCGGTGATACGCCCGCCCAACTGGTGTTGTTCGCCGTCGACGGCAGTGTGCTCGAATCGCTTGATGTTCCCGGCGTCGGTGGGCAGGGCGATTGGCTTCCGTGGCAGATCGAGCGGGCCGGAGTTGCGAGAGCTCGCTTGTACCTGCCGGGCGATGCAGCGATCGACAACCTGGCGTTTACGCCGGCTGCCGCCATCAACTGGCTGCCGGAATTCCTGAGTTTTCCGCCGATAGCGGTCACACCAGATGGCACCTACACCTACCGGCCAGAAATCCGTGACATGGACGGCGACGCCGTTACATTGACCTTGCTCGCAGGCCCGGATGGCATGTTCATCAGCGACACCGGCGAGCTGCAATGGTCGCCTGCGGACGAGAGCGGCACGTTTGCTGTTGCAATCGAAGCCACCGACGGGAAAGGCGGCGTTGCGCGACAGAACTTTACCGTTGTTTCAGAAGAGCAGTTCGCACGCTTGCAGGAATTCGAGTTTGCTACCGGCACTATTGTTGACGACGAGTTGCTGACGGATGGCTTGTACGTCATCGCAAAGAATCTCAGCAGCGGCTCGGATTTCGCGGTGGCGTTCGACACCGAAGCTCCAGGCGGCGGCGATACCGACCTTGCCGCACCTTTCGAGGAAGGCAGCAATAACGACCTCGATCTGGGACCGTCGCGACCCGGCAAGGTGCTCGTCCTGCACGAAGAGCATGACTGCGACGTGCTTGATCAGTCGTGTGCAGAACCAGATGACGAAACGACGCGTCCCGCAGGCTGGATAGAATTTCGTTTCACGCAACCGGCATATGTATTCAGCATCGATGTCTTCGACATTACGTCCGACAATCCCGACGCTCGCAAGGTCGAATTCTTCGACGCGAACGATCAGTCACTGACGAACCTTTACGTTCCACGCACAGGCTCCAACGACTGGGACCGCTTGCTGATCAACGTTGCCGATGTCAGCCGCATGCGTGTGAATTTCGACGGCGATGGCGCCATTGATCGCCTGCACTACGCACTCCTGGGCAACGGAGACTCCGGCGACCTGCCGCCACAGGCGAATCTGGACAGCTACACCGTTGCCCAGGACGAAATACTGCTGATAACAGCACCCGGCGTACTGGAAAACGACAGCGACCCGAATGACGACCCGCTGACGGCGCATCTCACAGCACCGCCGGCGCATGGCGTGCTGGTGCTGAATATCGATGGCGGGTTTACCTACACGCCGGCGCTCGCATTCTCGGGTGTCGACGTGTTCCAGTACCGCGCGCGCGATGCGGAATCCGAAAGCGGTCTCGCAAATGTCGAAATTCGCGTTACGCCCGAGCCCGGAGCGGAGCTTCCGTCGATTGGATACTTCTTCGCCTCACCGTCGCAGATGTACGACGGTAGCAACGCAAGGCTGTACTGGCACGTTACCGGCGCAGACACCGTACGTGTCGATCCGGGTGCGCATGTTGTCGCAGGAACGGGCGAAATGGTGGTCACTCCGCATCAGACGACAACGTACACGCTCACCGCCGGCAACGCGGCAGGCGAAGTAACGCGAAGCGACACCGTCACCATCCTGGAGCCTGAACATTTCATCATCGCGTTCGAATGGCCGGCAGAGGGCGGCGGCGTCTCATGGCAGACACCGCCGCTCGTGCTGAGGATTATCGATGAGAGCAACACCATTGATTTCTCCCGCCGGGAAATCAGGATCGACGGCCAGTCGTGGAACACGAACTGCTACTACTCGCGTTTTGATCAGATCACTTGCCTGCCGCTTGCTCCGATACCGGTCGGAACGCATGTCGCGACAGCGCGGTTCGTTGATTACAGCGGCGTTCCGTCGAACGTCGCTACATTGAATTTCTACATCGACATGACGCCACCCCCCGCGCCGGATGCAAGCAGGATTTCAGCGACGACACCGGGACCGGATGGAAAGGTAACCATCACAGGAGCGTCAGGGGCGGTGGAAGCAGGTAATACCGTACAGATACAGGTGCTGCACTACGTAGCAAATGGCGTCCTCGTTCTGCCCGATGGCAGCTTCAGCACTTTGATGCCGGCGGCAGCCGGCGCCATCCTGCAAGTGCGCGCGCGAGACCAGGCCGGAAACTACAGTGAGTTCGTTGCGGTCGAAGTCCCGCACCCATCGCCTGTCATCAGCGTTTCCGCGCCTTTGTCCGGCGCACTGCTGAACAACAATCGTCCGGAAATCGTTGTGCATTACCTGCAATCCGGTGGCGGCATCAACTACTCGTCACTCTCGATAAGCGTGAATGGCGAAATGGTCTCCGCCAGTTGTGCTCATGGCGTCGCGGAATCGCGTTGCACGCCTGTGCAGGATATTCCGGAAGGAAGCAACACTCTGGCAGTCCAGGTCGCGTCAACCAATGGGGTGAATTCCAATAGTGCAACTGTCGCCTTTACGACAGATACCGTTTCGCCGACACCTGTCATCGCGGAGAAAATCACGTTGGTGCAGGAACCTGTAGGTACGGTAACGGTAACCGGCGGCCTGGGGGCCGCTGAGGCGGCTGTGGCGGTAACTGCTCGACATGGAGATGAAGAAGAAACTGACACGTCCGGTCCAGATGGCAGTTTCAATATGATCGTATCAGCAGAAACTGCTGCGGAGCTGCACCTGTATGCAAGAGATGCTGCAGGAAACACAAGTGAAGCAGTGTTTCTGACCGTCCCGCCACAGCCGTTACATGCCGAGATCACATCTCATTTCGACGGCGAGAGTGTCCTTGGCGATCACGTCATAATCCGCGGTCATCACAACGGTGGTCTCAACACCGGCGTTGTTGTAAACGGCGTGTCCGCGCTCGTCAGTGCTGAAGGCGGGTTTTCTGCTGATGTGCCGCTCGTTCCGGGCACTAATCAAATAGTGGCGGTCGCTGGCGGCTTCTCAGGCGAAACAGGCGAAGTACTGATCACGCTGATGAGTGACGGCGCCGCTTCCTTGGCGACGTTGACAGCGCTGCAGAACGAGGGACCAGCGCCCATCGAAGTCCGTTTTCGAGTCGATTACGCCGGCCTTCCGAATGCACTTCACCATTTCGAATTCGATGCAAATGGAGACGGCGTCCCCGAACAGATATTCACCGATCCGGAAACCGCACTAAGCCACGTTTACACGCAGCCGGGTTGGTATGAACCCCGACTTGCGGTGTTCATGGCGTCCGCAGTTCTTGAGACGAGCGCTGTTGTGCATGTGATATCGGCAAGCCAGATGGATGCTATGTTCCGCGAGCTTTGGAATGGATGGAAAAATGAACTGATTGCTGGCAACACGGATGCTGCCCTCGCCTATATTTCGCCTGCCAGACGGGAGCGCTACCGCGGCACGTTTGACGCACTGTCGGATCGCTGGCCGGAGATATTCGATACCTTTACCAGCATTGAGCCTGCCATCCTGACATCCGGTTTCACCGAGTACGCGGTCAATCGGACTATCAATGGCGAGAATCGTTTGTTCCTCGTGTACTTCGCACAGGATGAGTATGGCGTTTGGCGATTGCATGCATTTTAAAGAAGGATAAAGAGAATGTGTTTCCATTCGCCGTATTGGCCACTTGTGGGTTTGATTGTGGCGGCACCTTTTGGGCTAGAGGAAGGGAGTTGCGCGTGATTGAAGACGTGGCTAGTACGTCGAGCTATTGGCCATTAATCGGCCATGGGTTCTTGATCTCGATTTGGCTAGGACAAAAGTACTTGGCGAGTAGTAACAAGCACTACTTGATGGGAATTTCCTTTGTGGCCTTTCTCGTCGTGATTCCATTGCCCTTATCTGGGCAGCATGGGCGTTGATAAGAGGAATCCTCGTATCGCGTAGCATCGAAGCGTTTTTTAATACATGGTCTATCTAACAGCGCTGCTGTCGATAGGAGCCAGCGTTGCATGGTTGGTAAAGAGGTAGCGATGCCATTGACTGAGCCTTACGTCCCCGAGTGGGTTCGCTTATGGCCACTGCTAAGCGGATTGATATTTGCAATGGTGTTATGGGGGACGTCAGGATTCCATAAGAATCGGCGTGTTTGGTGTAGGGCGATAGCGTTTGGAGTTCTGTTTACTCCATTTCCTAAAATCAATCTGCCAATGGTGTTGTTTGTGTTGGTGTTACCGCCGATGGCAGGATCTTGGTGGTGGATTCTAGTTCCTTTAATGGCTATCGCAGTTGTATCCCTTGTGGCAGCCGTCGTAATCGTAAACCTATTTGATGTGACATGAATATAAGAAACATTGAATGGGAACTCTGAAGTCTAAGGAAGGAGCGGAAAGGTATGGTCGTCCGTATCAAAGTACTTGCTGTAGCGACGGCGGCATTAATGTCAACGGTTGTGCACGCATACGATCCACGAACTCATCAGGGTATGTCGAGCATGGCACTGATGCGATCACATAAGTTCCATTCTGAAGCGATGCATTGGCATCTTGGAATGTCAGTCGATGCGAACGATTCGATCTCAGATATCCGGTTGCCATACCCAGGCAACGGCAGGATAAATTACTGGACCGTTGATAGCGCTATTGGAGAAGGAGCGTTGAGGGAGGATGACAATACTTTCGTCCCTTTCAACTTAAGGTCCATCCGTCACTTCTATGAGCCCCTGTCCGGCCAGCCGGTGCTGCCTGGTTGGGCAACGTCCCCAGCTTGGGCGTTAGAGCAGGAAAGTGATGGTGGACAGAATGCTTCCCAGGAATGGTCATTGAGTGACGCCAAAGACTATTTGTATCAAGCGTTTACTGCCAGCGACGTGGAGAGCGCGGGCACTCACTTCTATCGCGCTTTCAAAGCGCTCGGGCATTCGATTCATCATGTTCAAGACATGGCTCAGCCACAACACGTAAGACAGGATCTTCACTGTGACACGCTGGTGTGCGAAGTACTGTCGCTACCATACGAGCCAAGTTTTTACGAGTGGCTATCCGCCCATATGGGAGCAGGAGGTTTCGTAGGAGGTAATGGAAGCACCGTGATCGGACCGTCAAACCCGGGTGATTATCCGAACGTGAATCTGTATTGGGAGCGCCACTATTGGACACATCCATCCGGCTACGGCGTGGCGGATTACTCAAACAGAAGCTTCGTTACAGAAGACACCAACTACCTGCTTGATGGGCAAGGCAACTTCGTAACCGGCGAGTTTGTGTCGCCCGGCGTTGCGGGCTGGCAGGAAGAGCATATCGATGGGTCAACGATGGTTGGGCGAGATGGTCATCTGCTATCCGGGAACTTGTACCTGATAAAAGCGCCAGTCTCAGACAGCTATCTCGGTACAGGCCCGGAAACGAGTCTTTTCACGAGCAGTTACTCGATGTTCGCTCAGGATATCCGGGATGCCATTGACGAAGGCGTCCCCGCCGAGCTCTTCGATGAAAGAAACTACTTTTATCTGAACCGCTTCAATATGGAGTCAGCGAACAACCATCTTTATCAGAGAGCGGTCGGTTACTCCACAGGGTTCATTGATCATGTGTTTCGCGGCCGACTGGAAGCCGCACCTCCAGAAGGCAATATCTACGCGCTGATCGATCATGCTGTTACCAAGGATGTCGACGGCGCAGTACCGGAAGGTTTTACATCGATCAAGCTGAAGCTCCGCAACGCGACGCAACCGCAGACCAGCCCGGATTCCTTGGTGGCCAGCGATGGCCACGTGATAAAGGAAGGGAAGCTGGTTGCTGTAGCGCTGTACCGTCCGAACGTCTGCTATACACCGGACCTCCGTGGCGAGCTGGATGAAGACCACTATATAGCGAACGGTTGCGCGGCTGGAGAGTGGTTACGTACCGATCAGTACCGGGCAGTGTCTGCGGAAATCGATTTGCCGAGTGGCATCGATTCTGCGCAGTTCACGGACTTCGAGTTTGATTTTTCCGCGAATCCAATTCCTGTTAACGCACGTGACTTGTCAATTCAGCTTGTCTTTCGCGGAAGAATTGGCGGTGATGAAGATGCGTTTGCAGTTGTCAGGAAGGATATTTCCGAGCCCACTTGGCTGGGTGGCTTGAACAGCACGGATTATCTTGGCGTTGATGGTGAATTCCGACTTGCCACACAGTTCCTCGAAAGCCCGGAAGCGGCCGAAAGGGGAATAGTATCGGACGCGCAGAAAGCGTCGTATGCGCCGCAGCGGATTGAAAATGTCCTATACGCGAATCAACTGACCGGTGAGAGGCTCACTGATTGGGTGCCGTTGGACTTGCGCAAGTATCATCGGCTGGCAGTGCTCGCTGAGCCCGAAGAATTGCTGGAAATCCGAATAAGCGTCTTCTTTCAAACGTGGATCAGGGAATCAATCGTCCGGTTTTCTCCTGTGAGAACGTGGCTGGAAGAGGATATCCAGGTGATATCAATTCCTGGTGTGGGCGAACTGCGGCGGACGACTCACCAGTGGTACTACACCGCAATCCAGCAATTGCGAGGGATTCCTTCGCGTACGCTCAGACCTCTCCATCTGAATCTCGGAACGTATCCGGATTTGGAGGCCGAGCGACAGTTACCAGCTTTACCGAGCATCGGCGCCCCGGAACCCATACCTTTACATTAAGGATAGAACTATGAAATGGACGTCAAGAGACACTGTCTACCTGTCGGTTATCGTAGTGCTAAGCACCGTACTCGCGGCAGCGACACGAGAGAAACCAGCGTCGGTGTATGGCGGACTACCCACTGGAGTGCCCGCCGCGGATCTGCGTACTTCTTATCCCTTGGCGGAAAGCGTAAGCATCGAGGTGGACAGTCCGCCACTTCTGCAGATGGTGCCAGTTGAGGAGGACCGCGTTGAGTACTTGCGGGCCGTGGAAATAACGCCTGAAACCACCCCGGAAGAGCTTGCGAAGGCATTGAATATGCGCGTGGAGGACCTTCCGGTGGCTTTCCAGACGAAACGAGTCGAGAAAGACAGGCCACCGAAGCAGCAGTAGGTTAAAAAAACGTGCAAGTGGAATGTTGATCGCGCGACGTAAGTAGGGAGATCGAACCGGCGGGGGAGTTTGGGGATCTGGTCATGAATCTCTTCATGCTCAGGTCCAAGACCAGCCCCTAAAGTGCGCTCGATGTTGTCACTACCGATATCGCAGCGCTGAGAAAAATCATGATTCAGCTGGTTCCGTTTCTTTTTGTTGGGTTATTCGTAGCAGCGTGCACGGTTACTTTCTTTCGCGCTTTCGGGCGCGTTTCCTACTGGAGAGTGTTCACAGTGTGGGTGACTGCGAGTTTGCTGATGAGCGGATTGAAGACTCTCGGGTTGACATGGGCGCCGGCGTTCAGCGCGCCTTTGTCGGCGGTCATTATTGCGATTACTGGTCGAGTCAATGTATGGCTCCTTTTGCCTGTCTTGATTCTCGCGGAGCTCGTCGTCATGGCAATCGGGTACCTTGCCCTATCCAGTGTCGGTTAACAAGGAGCGTTGAACAAATGCATATCTGGTTGATGTCCGTAATTACTATCTTTGTTGTGTGGTTTTGGAGCGAACGAATCAGTGAGTGGAGTCGCAGGTTGTTTCTGAGGGCGGCTGGGATAGTGATTGCATGCCCACTCGTCATCGTCGAGGGAATCCCTGAACGGTTTCCGATCAATGGTTGGCTGGCGGTGGTAGGCGGCTACCGATGGGCTGCGCTGGCGGTCGATCCAGTTGTATCCATCGCCGCATTCTTCACCGCTGCATGGCTCGTTCTGTTGCCTGCAGCGTTGATCGCAAGATCCGAGCACTGGACTGTTCGAAGGGCATCAAGTATCGCGGGACTATTCTGCGGACTGCTCGTCGTTGCCGGTCTGACGTTTGCTGCACCGGGAATCGACGTAAAGAGCGAGCCTTTGTCACTCGAAAGCAGCAAGCCGTTCGATATCGGCAAGAACGTAACAGAATCGAAGGAGCTGCGTTCAGACAGTCGTAGCAACGCCGCGCCGCTTGCCGTTTGGGTAGTAAAGAGCGTATCAGCAGTCATTGTCGGGAATGAAACTGTGCAGGGTCCCGTTGACGGACAATTCGAAATTGTCGGGGCGCCCGGCGCACTGCCTCCTGCCATGAACGTCGTGTTCATCAACGAGCGTAGCGGACAACGGTATCCGGTAGTGCGTGAAGGGGATGGGAGCTTTCTGTTGAATGCACAAGGGCGCCTCGGCGACCGATATGTCGTCGGGGTGATTCCCGGCGACGCTCCGCGTATATCAACAGTACGACAATCAAAGGACTGAGAGTGTTATGACCGACGCTGTCGATCTCGATGCTGGAATATATGCTTACGGCTACAGGCTCCGACGGAAACACGTCAGCGCCTCAGTCATGCTTGACGTGCAAGCGGCGCCCACCCCCACTGCGGGCCGACGCTGTCCTGCTGATCTCGGCATGTTTTTATCATAAGCGCCATCTTCTTCTTGACGAGAGAGAACTGACCTGTAGTGGCGGGTCGCGGACATGAACCTCATGAACGGTAATAAACGGTGACATCAGAAGAGATTGCACGGGCGCAATCTTGTGCATTAATTGCGGGCATACTTATCTCCGGTTTGTATTGGTGGCGAACCTACCCGCGTTTGAAGGGATTGCGCGAGGACCTCAAGCGATTATTCCTGTCAGCATTCCTTACTGCGGGATACTTTGGCCCGTTTGGAACAGTTTGTTGGCTATCGCTGTTAGCAGGGGAATGGTCTGATAAACCTCGCGCGGCATGGGGAATTTTTGTTTTCTTTGTCTTCTATTCGGCCTGGTTCTTCTCCTTGCGCGCCGTTGCGAGGCGGTTTTGTATATGACGTTGGCAACCATTGCGTTCAGCGTATCTCCCCGCGGATAACTGCCCGCGATTCTCGATACTTTGCCAAACCCAAGGATCGCTTGTTCTGGATACGGAGCATTGCGTTGCAATGGTCATCAAAAGTAGTTCGATGCCAGATCGTTACAGATCATAAGGGAGAAGGCTGAATGCTTGTTTCAAATAGTTCCTTCATTAATTTTGTCATTCTTCTCGGTGGAGGCTTCTTGACGGGCGTCATTTGGTTGCTGACGATTCGAAGGTATCGAGGAATGCACATGGATTTGTCTCGACTCTTGATTGCGGCATTTTTGACAGCGGGCGTACCAAATACGTGGAGAGGCGGGTTCGAATTCGGCGTGTTTTGGCCATTGTTTTTTTTCGGCGACGCGGAATGTGCGTTCATAGCCACTATCGCGATTTTTGCGTTCTTCGTCATGTACAGCGTGCTGTACTACTTTGGTGGCTGGCTAATACTTCAAGTATGCGAAAAAGAATCAGACGGATGGGTACCGTAGAAAACCATGATGCGCATATATGATCTGCATGAAACGGACTTCTCTGGTTTCCTGCCGATCAACAGCGGACGCATCTGCAACAGAAGGCACGATCGTCATTGATTGATGGGACAGCGAGGGCAGGAAGCAGATGAACGAACAGAGCAGGCAATTCAAGAAGGACGATTTGAAATGCCGCTTGTGCAGAGCGGTCGTGATACTCGTCATGATATCGCCAGTGCTCTTGTACTACGGGCATCCGTTGTTCCGCTATTACACGAGCAGCGACAGCTCGTCGCTGATGCCAACCCAGTGGCAACAGCTCGGCGCTCCCAGGGAAGCCGATGGTGAATACCACTCTGCACGTCCTATCTCGTGGATATCGGCGGATCCAAACCCGTCATGGCTTTTTCACCTTGTCCGGAGTCCGAAAGACGCAAGCTGGAGACAGAACGGATTGATCCCGCTACTTATCAGCTACGCAAGCCGGAAGCCGTGTATTCCGGTGAACGCGACCCTTCTGGGGCGAAAGGCAAGCCGGAACTCAAAATGCCTGGAAACGAAGACGTACCACCCGAAGTTCTTGAGCGAGAGAATTACCAGCGGGAGACGAGAGGGCAGCACGAAAGAGGAAAGGCGGTAGAAAGGGTTTACGCCGATCAGTGGTGATCGCGGATGAGGCAAGCAAATGCGGGAGCTATTCACAAAATACCGGTAGCGTTGGCGCGGAAAAATAAAGAAATCCACCGTTGACGCTGATAACAAAAACCAATGGAATCTGAATCATGTCAAGGAACGATACTTCACCCCGGCAGACGCGAGCGACGGTCTCGCGTTTCCTGAGCAATATCATGCAGCCGCTGGCGCGCATCCTCATGCGTTACGGTTACTCGGCGCGCGAGGCAGGTGACGTCGTGCGCTGGTCTTTCGTACACAGTTACTTCGAGACAGCGGAATTCTGGGAGACAGGGCGGCCCACGTTCACGCAGGGCGCGATCAAGACCGGCTTGCCTCGGCAGCAGGTCAATCAGCTCAGCGCGATGCCGACGCCTGATGAATCGATATTCGCCACGCGGCAGAACCTGGCCTATCGCGTGGTGGAGGGCTGGGTGAACGACCCGCATTTTCACCTGAACGGCGCGCCCGCACCACTGCCGATAACCCACCGTACGGACCCCTGCTTCAAGACGCTGGTGATGAAGTACGGCAACGACGTGACGTACGGTCCGGTGCTGAAGGACCTGGAGAGTGCCGGATGCGTTCAGACCAAAGACGGCGTCGCGGTCCTGATTAACGAAACGTACGGCCTGAATTTGCTGCACGAAGACCGGATGGATCTGACCGGGCATATGCTCAAACGCATGGTGGAGACGACGGGTCACAATCTTACGCACGAGAATGTGGCTGAGCGTCGGATGCAGCGGATGTGGCGGCAGACATTGATCCCTCGCGAAGAAGCGGATCAGGCAAGGAAAATTATCAGCGAGATTGCCATCAGGGCAGGTCGCGAAGCAGATGCAAGACTAAGTGAACTTGCGCACGTTAACGTCAAGGAAGGTATCGACTACGTAGAGATAGGCTTGGTCGCGTTTATTTACGAGGATGCCGCAGATCGTGAAAGCGGTGATTTTGATAACAACAATGAGAAAGGGAGTTCCAGTTTATGAAAAACATATATCCAGTTGCTTTGGCGGCCCTGCTTTCTGGCGGAATCTGCCACGCGGGCGAATTAGGTGTTGGCAGAGACGACCCCGATGCAGCGCCCCAGGAACCTGTGGAAGCCGAATCTGGTTCGAGCAGCTTCTGGCAGGAAATTGCAGAATGGTTTGATCTGGCAGATAGCGAGTAAGCCGTAAACAATGAAGCCGCCCTCTGGGCGGCTTCATTCATTTCGATCCGGCTGACGCCGTCGCGTCAGTTTTTCGTCTTGCCTCCCACGGCCTGCGGTTTCGCAAGCCCTTGGAACAGCTCCCAGACTTCGATGCCGAACGCATTCGCCAGCGGCCCCAGTTTGTTGAACGTCGGCGCATGTACACCACGCTCGAGGTGGCTCACGCTGACGACAGTGATGCCGATATGAACGGAAAGTTGCTCCTGCGACATCTTCCGTTGCCGTCGCAAATCACGAATGTGTTTTCCGAATGCTTTCAGAAATTCCTGTTCCATTTCATTATCCATTTTGTATCTCTCGCATTCCGTTCGTGTAAGAGCTTCAATCATAGGCGTTCGTCACAAGAACGAATAGAGGGGATGCCAGCTACTCGGGAACATTTGAAATCATTTGTCGCCAGCTTGCTTCGAGCGCCAGCAACAAACGCTCAATCTGGTACAGCGTCGGGAAATGCACGCCGTTCTCGATGTCGGCGAGAACCGACGAAGGCATGCGGGCCTTGGCGGCGAGTTCGTCGAGCGGCAGCAGGCGTTCCTCGCGATACCGGCAGACATTTTTTCCGAAGTTGTAACTCATCACGCAATCCGTTATTGATCAAACAGGAACAATTCATGCACTTCGACGCCGAGTGCCTGCGCAAGGCGTGGCAGCTTGCGAAACCCTGGAGCGTGCACGCCACATTCGATGTTGCTGAGCGAAGTTGCCGATAGACGCGCGCGGGCTGCGAGCTGCTTTTGCGTCAGCTCAGCACGCTGCCGCAACTGACGGATTCGGTGACCGAAGCGTTTGTGTACGTCCATGAACGTCACATCCTTGTACCGTTCGGTCATAGTAGACGCACCGGGTGGGCGGCAACATATAGCAGGGCAAAAGTGCGGGACGCGGCGGAGGTCGGGGATGGGGTTCGCTGCAGGGGAACGGAAGCTGGCGCAGTTAATCCGGACGGCAGTTTGAGTGCGCTGTCGAAAGAAGGTCCTGTTCCTTGCGGTCCCGAGGTCTTTTCAATCGAAGCAGGCGAGGGCGAATTTTTTGGAAGAAATGGCCCCTGCTTCGATAGCAGCGCGCTACGAGGCGAGCAACGCGTGAGTCAGGCCGCCGGACTGAAATCTGGACTGTGAACAAGAAAGGTTCTTCACGGATTAGCGGGGGGCGCCGCGAGGCGTCGTTGCACCGGTTCTTTGGAACCCGAAAACATGTCCGTTCGATATTCCACCGACGACGCCGTCATTCCCGGTACTCCGGGCATGGTTCCCGCGGTTGGGGAAGTCCAGCAGGAAATGCCGCCAGCCGGGAAAGTTGAAGTGCTGCGGCGAGTTCACTGGCGCTCTGGTGGAACCGGAAATGTCGCAACGAATCTCGATAACTGGAACGATTCCCGGAGTACCGGGAACGACGGCAGTAACTGGCCGTTTCGTTGTCGCTGGCGCATGTTCCGATCCACGCCCGCGGAATTACAGCAATGACCAGGTTGCTCCCCGCCAATCCGGGAAGAACCATAAGAAAGGCCGGGAGAACCGGCCTTTGTCATGATCTTTCAGCGAGCGATCAGTCGCGGAAATTCTCGAACTGCAGCGGCTGGTCGAGTTCGGCCTGTTTCAGCAGCGCGATGGCTTCCTGCAGGTCGTCGCGTTTCTTGCCAGTGATGCGCACCTGCTCGCCCTGAATGGCAGCCTGCACTTTCATCTTGCTTTCCTTGACGCGTTTGACGATGTCTTTCGCGAGTTCCTTGCCGATGCCGACTTTCAACGCGAGCGATTGCTTCACCTTGTTGCCGCTGACGGGTTCGATCTTGCCGGCTTCGACGGCGCGCACGTCGATGCCGCGCTTGGCGAGTTTCTGGTAGACGATGATGGAAAGCTGTTCCAACTGGAATTCGCTGTCGGCGTAGAGCATCAGCGCTTTCTCGACCTGCTCCACCTTCGCGCTGGAGCCCTTGAAATCATAGCGTGTGCCGACTTCGCGATTGACCTGATCGACCGCGTTGGTGACTTCGTTGAAATCGAGATCGGATACCACATCAAACGAGGGCATGTCGGTGTCTCCTGGCAAGCAATTGCATTACGAGCCGCGATTCTGACAGATCGGATGCACGGCGCAACCCTTGCGGCAGAAGGCTGTGAGATCGAGATGCGGATTGTCAGGCGGAGCGGGGCAGCGGTGCGAGCCTGTCCGCGAATTCGCGCAACAGCCATGCATGTATGTGTTCTTCGACGCGAATGCCGCGCGCCGTGAGTGCCTGGTTGCCAAAGCGGACATTGAACTCGAGTACGAAGGGATGTCCTTGCACCATGGCGATGTCGAAGCCGGCGTGATTGATGCCGAGGCCTCGCGCGACGGCGGCGGTGGCATCAAGTGCGATCTGCGGGATAGCGTCGAAGTCCACGCTGCCGCCTTGCGCGACATTGTTGAGAAAACCGTCCACACCTTTGCGCCAGTAGGCGGCGACAACGCTGTCGCCCACCCATACCACGCGCAGATCCCGTTCTATCGGCAGGTATTCCTGCGCGTACAGAACGGGTTGCCCGGTTGCGCACCATGCAGCGAATTCGCCGCGGTCGCCGATCAGGCGCACGCCGCGGCCCATGGATTCGCGCGGGGTCTTCATGACGAAGGGAAAGGCGAACTGTTCGAGAATCTCCTCACGATCACGCACGGTGTTGGCGCGTATCAACGTCGTCGGCGTCCAAGCCGGAAAGGCGGCTTCCAGCGCGCGCGTCATCGCGATCTTGTCATGGCCGAGACGGAAGGTCGCTGGCGACGGGAATATGCGGCAACCCAACGCGTATTGCATTGCGTCGAGCATCCAGAATTCCGGAAATAGTACGCAGTCCGCCGCTTGCAGCGCGGTGCGATGCTTGAGCCAGTGCTCGGGCTTGAGTACGGTGACACCGGGAATATTCAGGCTGCGGAACGGGTCGAAGCTGATGAGGCGCATACAGTGCCAGTGGCCGAAAGCATGGATTCTAGAGGGATAGCGCGACACCGTTGATGAAAAGAATATGTCACGTTACGCAGGAATTTTGTTCGGTGGTTCGATAATCGCCGGTGATTTCATCACAGCGGGAATTACCTGGGCGCCGACAGGTCCATTGATAATAGAACCTCGATCAACGTCTTGCGGATGGACGAGAACACCTCGATGTTTTCCTGATGACAGGCAGAGAAGGCGCATGAAATCGACGAACACTCATATGTCCGGTCCCCACGATGCCTTGCCGGGACGCCGCGAGCCGATGCCGGTGAACGAGCCGCATTACGTGAGCGGACGTCCCTTGACGGCGCCTTACCCCGAAGGCGCGAGGCTGGCGATGTTCGGCATGGGTTGTTTCTGGGGTGCCGAGAAGCTGTTCTGGAAAAAGGAAGGTGTCTGGCTGACGGCGGTCGGTTATGCCGGCGGCTACACGCCGAATCCGACATATCGCGAGGTATGTACCGGCCGTACGGGTCACAACGAGGTCGTGCGCGTGGTCTATGATCCGCGGCGAATATCGTATGCGGAGCTGTTGAAGACGTTCTGGGAAAATCACGACCCGACGCAGGGCATGCGCCAGGGCAACGACGCCGGCACACAGTATCGGTCGGGCATCTACGTCTACGACGAACAGCAGCGCGCGGCGGCGGAAGCATCGCGCGACGAATACCAGAAGGCCCTGCACGCCGCAGGCCGCGGCGCTATCACCACCGAGATCGTGCCGGCGCCCGAGTTCTATTTCGCCGAGGACTATCACCAGCAATACCTGGCGCGAAATCCCGGTGGATATTGCGGACTGGGCGGGACAGGCGTGGCGTGTCCGGTGGGGATGGGAGTGAGCAGTGTGTGACGGGTTATTGAGTTACGAGTGACGAGAAAAGCCGCGCTTCACGTGGCTTTTCTCGTCACTCTGCTAGATGACTTCGTTCCGGAAATACCGCGATGCCGACTCCGTTTCCAGCATGCTTTCGCACGTTGCCGGTGGCATCGGCTCATACATCAGAAAGCCCTGGAATTCGTCGACACCCGCTTCCCGCAGCTGAGCGAGTTGCGCCTGCGTCTCAACGCCTTCGGCGACGACATGCAGACCGAGTTTGTGCGCGAGCGGTACGAGCGCGTTCACTATGGCGAGCGTGCCGGCGTCGTGCGAAATTTCCTGGACGAACTCCTTGTCGAGCTTCAGTTTGTCGATCGGCAGCCGGCGCAGGTAAGACAGCGACGAGAAACCGGTACCGAAGTCGTCGATCGCGATCCTGACACCGGAAGCGCGCAACTGCTCCAGAGTCACGATCCCCGTTTCGAAATTCTCCATCGCAACGTTCTCGGTGATTTCGACAATCAGGTCTTCAGGCGAGAGCTTCACGCGGCGCACGATACGCATCACGCGATCAATCAGGTCGTGGCCGCGAAATGCACTGGCGGAGAAATTCACGGCGACCCACAACGGCAGCTCGTAACGCTGCCGCCATTCGCGCACCTGCCGGCAGGCTGTTTCCAGTACCCAGTCCGTGATGCGGTCCATCAGCCCGAGACTTTCCGCCAATGGCAGGAATTCATCCGGACCGAGCAAGCCGCGTTTCGGATGCTTCCAGCGCAGCAGCGCTTCGAAACCGGTTACCCGTTCCGATTCCATCGTCAGTATGGGCTGGTAAACCAGGCCGAACTCGCCGCGGTCCAGCGCGTTTCGCAGGTCGTTTTCGAATTCGAGCTGTTCGTGTGCGCGTCCGCTCATGTCGACGGCGAAGGGCACGAGCTGGTTGCCGCCGTGTTCCTTCGCGCGAATCGTTGCGGCGCTCGCGTTCGCGAGCAGCGCTTCCGGCTGATCGCTGTCGTCGGGAAAGCTCGACAAGCCAAGGCTGCAGGTGAGCGTCACCTCCCGGTCGTCGAGCTGGAAGGGTTCGCGCAGACGCTCGAGCAGTTGCATGCAGGAGGGAATCGCGATGGAAGCGCCTTCCTCTTCGCGAAACAGCAACACGAATTCGTCGGCACCCACGCGAGCCACGGTGTCGACGCGCGGTGCACGGTGCAGCAGCCGGTCTCCCAGTTGTGCGAGCAGGCGGTCGGCCTGTTGATGCCCCAGCGATTCGTTCAGCAACCGGAAGCGATCGACGTTCACCATCGCAACCACGTAGCGTGTGTTGTCGGTCTGTTGTGCCAATGCGTGCGCCAGCCGTTCCAGGAACAGCTTGCGATTCGGCAGGCCTGTCAGCGCGTCATGAAAGGAGAGGTGATACAGGCGGCGTGTGGCGTGCCGCGCACGCGAACGTTCTTCCTCCAGTAGCCATATGACCAGCGCCAGGCTGATCAGCACCTGGCCGACAAGATCGCCGAGGCCGAGTATGGGCACCCAATCGAACGTGGTATTGAGCAGCCGCTGCGAAATAAAAACGCTCAGCAGCACGAGTTGCAGCGCGCCGAAAAGCACGAACGCGGTCGCCAGCAATCGCCGGCCGAAGCTGCCGTGTTCCGCTTCGCCGGTCCACAGCAGCACGCCGGCGATGACAAACGCACTGGCGGTGATCAACGCACGCAGTTCGACGCGCAGGAACGCGCGCGCGTCGGCTGCACCCGGATCGGTCGAGAAGAGCAGCACGCAAGCCGCACCGGCGCCGGCGGCAACGAGCAGGATGCTGCGCAGGCGTTGCGGCGCGATGCGGCGTTGCGTCGCGGCGACATACGCGCCTGCGAGCAGCCACACGATCTGTGGATATGCGGCGGCCAGCGATGTGGCTGAAAAAAACACCCGGGAAAGGGCGAAGGTTCCGGGAGGTGCGGTACCGAACATCGCGAAACCGGCGCTGAGGTAGTAGACGACGCCCGACCAGAAACTCAGTGCCCAGTAGCGCAGGTGGGCACGCCGGTACACGCGGAAAAAACCGTGAAATACGAGCGCCAGCAGCAGGGCAATGACGGCCTGCGTAACGTGTAGCGAAAAGGCCAGAGTGATCGGCTCGGTCACATCTCCCCCTGCGGTGTAACCGTATCTGTGCACGGCTTGGATTCTGTCAAAACCAGTCTAGCACCGCGCCGTGCGGGATCGATTTCTTTCGCCGGCATTACTTGAACGCGCACGGCGCGGGCACCATTCACGAACCGGTACCTGAACGCGTATCGCAACCAGCGTTGCCTTGCCAGCCTGCCCAATGAATTCGCATCCGATGCGGTTCCCTTGCCGTCTGTTCCTTCTTTGGAGGTCTCATGCCCAACACTCCCGGAATTCTGCTGCCGCTGTTCCTGCTGTGCGCGCCGTTCGCTGTTCACGCGGTCGACTACGATTACGTGGACGGCATGCTGGTCAGCCAGGACGGGCCGCGCGACGATTATACGGGACTCGGCCTGCGCGCCGCCTTCCCGATCAGTCCCCAGCTCCATGTCGCCGGCGAACTGCTTTCAACGGATGCCGGTAACGGCATCGATATCGACCGTTTCGACATGGCTCTCGGTGCCGGCTATCACATGCCGCTGAACCGGACGACGGATTTCGTTGCGCAGATCGATTTTCTGCGCGTCGATACGGATGTCGGCGACGATGACGGCTTGCGCCTGGGCGCGGGCGTGCGTTCACAGGTGGCGAAGCAGATCGAGTTGCGCGGCTTTGTACAATACGTTGACGTTTTCGATGGCGAGCTGGTGGTCAATCTTGGCGCGCAGTACGCTATTTCCAGCGCATGGGCAGGTTTCCTGGAGCTTTCCGAAGGTGATGAATTCGGCGGGTATCTGATGGGTGCGCGCTTCGATTTTTAAAAAACAACGCACAAAAACAAAGGGGCCGACCTCGGCCCCTTTGAATATTCCGCCTTGACGTTTCTCTAGCGACTGGCTGCGTAGGTCTCGACCGCTTCCCAGACGCGCATCGCGTTGCCGCCGAGTATCTTGCGGATGTCCTTTTCGCTGTAACCGCGATCCAGCAGTCCCTGCACAAGCCGCGGATAATCCGCGACGCTTTTCAGACCTTCCGGCAGTGAATCGCCTACACCGTCGTAGTCCGAGCCGATGCCGACATGATCCACTCCGGCGACCTTCACGACATGATCGAAATGATCGAGCACTTCAGCCAGCGTGGCGTACGGGAACGGATGGGCCGCCTTGTATCCTGCGTAGAACGCTTCCGCAGCCGACTCGTCATCTTCCTTGTTCTCTTCCTTCAGCCACGCGTCGCGATAGGTCTTGAACTCGTTGTAGTACGCATTCGCGCGTTCCGTGACGAACGTGGAGCCGAAATTGATCTGCACGACGCCGCCCTTTTTGGCCATGGCGCGAATCATGTCGTCGCTCATGTTGCGCTCGAAACCGGGCGTAAGGTAACGCGCCGACGAGTGTGTTGCGATCAGCGGCACTTCGCTGATTTCGAGCGCCTGCCAGAAGGCTTCGTCCGAAACATGCGAGATGTCGACCATCACGCCGACGCGGTTCATGGCCGTCACCAGTTCCTTGCCGAACGGACTGAGCCCGTGCCACTGGTGATCATGGTCATAGGACGAATCGGAAATATGATTCGACTTCGAGTGCGTGAGCGTGATGTAGCGGATGCCGCGTGCATGGAAGTGTTCGAGGTCTTCCAGCGTGCGTACAGGCGCGCCGTTTTCCATGCCCAATGCAAAGCCGATCCGCTTGCCGCCGGCGAGCTTGCGTGCCGCCTTCGTATCGTTGACGAGAACGAATTTCGATGGCGCGTCTTTCGCGATCTTTTCGACGCCGTCGATCAGGCGATTCGCCAGCTGGGCCGCTTCATCGGAGCCCTGCTTGTCGGCGGGAATGTAGATGGACATGAACGCGACATCGAGGCCGCCGGCCTGTGCGCGCGGATAATCGAAGTCTCCGCCGGCGGTGGCTTCCGCGACGTTCTCGAATTTATCTTCCAGGCGATAAGGCACATCGATGTGCGTGTCGACGATGAGCAGTTCATCGGCGAGCCGGCGGGCCTTGTCCGAAACTTCCGCAGCGGAAACCGTGGTTGCCAGCGCGAACATGCCGGCGATGAGCAATGCAATACGCATCAAGAGCTCCTTGTGATCGAAAGATGTGGTTCGTATGACGTGCGACGACGCGAAAGGTTCCTGCCGGTCACTCGTCACTGGCATTCAGTCCGGACGGCAGCCGCGGCGAACTCAGCAGTTCAGCGAAGACCTTCCAGCGTTCGGCGTGCGTGCCGGCGTTGCTTTCGACGTATTCGCGCACCAGGTCACGGCCAAGATTGTAGTTGATGACGTAACTGCGGTACGTGTCGAAGAACTTGACCCGCTGTGCCGCGCGCTCGGGCGAGTACAGCGCATATTTCACGAGCCAGCTGATCGTCTGCTCGCGGTCGGCGTTACCATCGAGATAGGCGCGTGCCGCTTCGTTGCCGGCATAGTCGAGCTGACGGAGTTTCGCACGCAAGGCGGCGTATTCATCCAGCTGATTGCTGTCGATGCCGGCGAGCGGCGCGAGCACGTCGCGCTCGAATGCCAGCTGCTCATCGCCGGGAAAGGCAAGCTCCACGCCATAGTTTGCGCTGCCTTCCGCGATCAGCGATTGCGGGCTGAACAACGGATAGACGGTGAATTCGATCCAGCCGCGCTGCTTCACGAGTTTGCTTTCGAGCAGCGCGTTATAGGTGTGATGACCGGGATAGCCTTCGTGACAACCGAGTTCAACCGCGCGGTCGAGAAAGATCGGCAGATCGGTATTCACCTGGATCAGCGATTTTGCGTCGCCCTGGTACCAGTTGTAGCCGCTCCACGGTTTATCCGTGACGTACTCGATGCTGAAATCTTCCTGCACGGGAAGCGGCAGGTGCGTGAGCGTGCGCGTCCGGCATTCGGTCATTGCCGCCTCGAAGACGGCGGCGAGACGCTCCGGCGGAATGATGAACTCGCGGCGGAAGTTTTCCACCCTTTCGGCCAGCGGGCCCGCGCCCGGCACCAGCGCATCGATTTCTTCGAGGATCGCCTCGAAATGCGCGTCGTCAAAATGCGGCGGTTGTGTGTCGTACAGCGCCTGCGCTTCCGCGTCGAATGAAAGCTCGCGGCCGCCGAGTATTTCGAGATAGGCGATGAGCGCGTCGAGTTGCTTCGCAAGATACTCCTGCCGCAACGTGGACAGCTTTTCTTCCGCTTGCGGAATCGCGGCCAGTTGCTCGCGGACATCGTGCGCGCGTTCCAGCAATGTTTCGGTGTCCGCCTGTTCTTCGGCCACCGCCGTACGCCATTCCGCCGGCCCGTAGTACGCGTCGACGTAACCTGCGTCGATTTCGCCGACGCCCAGCACGAGGTGCACGTAGCGTTCCGCAATGGCATCGACATCGCCGGCAGTGTCGCCGGACGTCCGTTTATCGCAGGCGGCAAGCAACAGCGGCGCAAGCATTAATGCAAAGAGGAGGTTTGTTCGCACGGCATGACTCCATCAGGCCCGGGAAAGCCCCGAAGCTTAACGGAAAGCGGAATGCGGTTCAGGTGGTGTGATCGCGGCCGGCGCCGAGAACAGGATTTCGGCGCGCCGGCGGATCATCAAGAATGCGTGCGGATAAGAGCTTAGCGCGCGGACTGCCGCAGGAATTCCAGCAACTGGTGATCGGGATAACCGTCCGCGGGCAATCCGGCTTGTGACTGGAAAGCGCGTGCAGCGGAACGCGTCTGACGTCCGACAACGCCATCCGGCTCGCCGCTTTCGTAACCGAGGCGATTCAGCAGGCCCTGGATTTCCGAGACTTCGGCGACGCGCAGCAGCTGGACGTGATCTGCCCGCTTCGCCGTAAGCCTGCCCATGCCGGCAATGCGGTCAGCGAGATGACCGACGGCGAGCGCGTAGCTGATCGACGCATTCCATTTCATGATGGTGTGGAAATTGTTGTAGACGAGGAACGCAGGACCCTTGTGGCCCATGGGCAACAGCAGCGAACCTTCGATTTCCGATTCCGGCAGCGGCCGGCCGAAACCGTCACGCAGGCCCAGCGCGCGCCATTCGCTCACCGTCTTTCGAGTGTCCAGGCCGGCCAGCGACCAGTCGAACTTGAACGGCATCAGCACTTCACGGCCCCAGCGCTGTTCGCCTTCCCAGCCGATACGGCTCAGGTAGTTTGCCGACGACGCAAACGCATCCGGCAGGCTGCCGAACAGGTCGCGGCGTCCGTCGCGGTCGTAATCCACGGCGTGGCCGAGATACGTCGATGGCAGGAATTGCGTATGTCCCATCGCACCCGCCCATGAACCCTTCACGCGTGTGAGGTCCATCGCGCCGGTTTCGTGGATGGACAGCGCATTGACGAACTCGCGCGTGAACATCTCGCTGCGGCGCTGATCGCAGGCCAGCGTGGCGAGCGCGTCGAGGACCGGCACCGAGCCGAAATAGCTGCCGTAATTCGTTTCCATGCCCCAGAACGCCACCAGGTATTCGGGACGAACGCCGTAGCGCTGGTAGATTCGGTGCAACAGATCGTAATGCTTGCTGTACATCTCGCGACCACGCTCGACGCGCGTATCGGTGACTCGGCCGTCGAGGTAATGCCAGAAGGTGTAGAAGAATTCCGCCTGCTGGCGATCCGCTGAAATGACACGTGCGACGGGTTTGACGCTGCTCAGCGTCGACTCGACGGTATCCTTCGAAATGCCGCTGTCCACGGCTGCGGCTTCGAGCCGCGCCATGCACGCGCCGAATTCGTTCAGCACGCCCGCGTCGTCCGCCAATGAGGTGACGGGCAGCAGCGCGAACAGCATGCCGGCCAGCAGGAAGCGAAGGTTGGATTGCGGCGTTTTCATGGAGATGAGCATAGTCGAATATTATCGTTAATTGCACATAATTCAGAGTGTTGCGGCATATTTTTTTGGCGGAATCGATGTTCGTTGAGTAGTGCTTTCGTTGCATTAGGTGCTTCCACCTATGCAAACGTTGACGGCTTGCGCGATGCTTGTTCTCGTAATCGACCTTTCATTCCGATCCCAAGGAGTCATCATGAAACGAATCCTGTTCAGTGGTTTTCTGTTCACCTGCCTGGCATGTGCGCCGGTTGCCGCCGATCCGATCGACGACGCGGTTGCAGCAAAAACGCGTTCCGAATCCAATGTGGCGCGCGACAAGTACCGTCATCCGGCCGAAACCCTGCGTTTCTTCGGCGTCGAACCGGACATGACGGTGGTTGAAATCTGGCCGGGCGGCGGCTGGTACACCGAAGTGCTTGGACCATTGCTCGCGGAAGAAGGACAGCTTTACCTCGCCGTGTTTTCCGACAAGGCCGAAGGCCAGCCGGAATATCGCGCACGTCTGAACAAGGCACTGCGCGAGAAGATCAAGGCCGATCCGGCGGCTTACGGCGACGTGAAGATCACGCACCTGCATATTCCTGGCGAGCTTGTCATAGCGCCGGCAGGCAGCGCGGATCGCGTGTTCACGTTCCGCAACGTGCACAACTGGCTGGCAGCGGATCAGTCCGAAACGGCATTCAAGGCGTTCTTCGACGCGTTGAAGCCGGGCGGCATGCTGGGCGTCGTCGAGCACCGCGCCAAACCGGGCACCGATCTCGCAGCGATGAAGCAAAGTGGTTATGTCACGGAAGAGAAGGTCATCGAACTCGCACGCAGTGCCGGTTTCGAGCTGGTTGAAAAATCGGACGTGAACGCGAACCCGAAAGACACCGCAAACCATCCGAAGGGTGTATGGACACTGCCACCGTCGTTGCGCCTGGGCGACACCGATCGCGCGAAGTACGAAGCGATCGGCGAATCGGATCGCATGACGTTGTTGTTCCGCAAGCCCGAGAACAAGTGAGCAGTGATCAGCAATTACCAAGGAGCATGTCCTGACCACTGAACGATCGATTCCACAACGAAAAAGCCCGGCGATGCCGGGCTTTTTCATTTCTGAATCCGCAGGATGAAAGATTCAAAGATACACCCGTCGCTGAAGTTACGGTAGCTATCGCGCGGCGCCGCTTCGGGCTAAAAGGAAGATACGTTCCTGACATGAACAATGCGGGGTTGCAACATGAGTGTAATGGCTGTGGCGAATCTCGAAGACTATTTCCGTGAATCACTGGCGCGTGCAACAAAAGCGCGCGCGCTGGCGGCGGGCGAAGCGACGGAACACTACGTCGTGCACCTGCTGGTCGGCTTTTCGCGCGCAGAGAACCTGTTCGAACAATCGCGCAACGGTTGCGAGCTGCGGCCACTCGCCATCATGCTGGCCGATGCGCTGGACGCGCAACACGGCCCGGAGCGCAACCTGCAGTTGCGCCGCCTCGGTGATGTCGCGTTGTTCATTTCCGGTTTCTTCGGTGACAGTCTTGCGCGCCGCGCGGTCGATATCGATTACTACTCGCGCATGGGCGAAGCTGCCTATTCGACGCTGTTGAATTCACCGGCATCGCGCCGCGATGAAATGCTTGCCGACGTCTACTGCGAGCTGTCGGAAAAATTTCTGAAGTTTGTCGATGCCCTGGCGGACGTGTCGCAGGAAGCGCGCGTGTTCGACGAGCGCGACATCCTGCGCCTCTACGATGTGTGGGTGAAGACCGGCAGCGAACGCGCGGCAGAACTGCTGCAGCGGCTCGGCATCGAGCCGGCGCGCGGCGGCACCAGTCGCGAACTGCATTGAATAACTCCATGACGACAGCAGCTCAACAGAGCGTTCCGCGTCAGTTGCAGGAATGGTTGCAGCAGCTTTACTGCCTGACGTCATTGGCGCCGGTCGACGCGTTCCTCATGGAGGGCAGGGCGATGAACGGGCCGACCGAAAGCCTGTTGCTGCGTGAAGGCGCGGATACGCTGGAGTTGGGGCTGTACCTTGACCCGCACGTCGTGGAACGCCTGGAAGCGCGCGGCGGCCTCGACAATTTTTCGCGCCAGTCGCTCGAAGATTTCTGGACGGTGCTCGAAGGCGTGAGTCATTTCGTCTGTCTTGGCTGGCATGCCGAACACGATCGCGAGATCAGCGCGCTGGACCTGGAAATACAGGCGGAGATCGACAAGTACGTAACGGCCTGGGAGTTCGCCAGGCAAAGCGGGCTGGGAGATATCTCCACGCCGCTTTACGAACAATTGTTCTCGTCATGGCGCATGGCGGACAACATCGATGCGTCCATTGCGCAACGTTATGTACGCGCCAGCGAAATCGCCGCCCGCTATTGCCGCTATCTTCAGGCGCGTCATGAAAATCCGCTTTCATTGCGCGCCGAGCTTCGCTTTTTCTTCCGTTTGCCGCCGTTCCGCCGCCGCGAACATATCGATGCCACGCCGCGGCATTGATCAATACGCCGGCGTGTCGCACTTGCCGTTGCGCTAGAATGACGCCTCGTTCGCGAGGATATATTCCATGCTGTTTTTCCTGCGCTGTTTCCCGCTTGCCTGCCTGTTGCTGCCCATAACGGCTGTCGCCGAACGCTATCGGAACGTGGGCGCTGCGGTTGCGACACGCAGCAGTTCCGCGGATATCGAATTCGAGGATGGCAGCAGCGGCGAACGCCGTTTCCGTCGCGCAGGCGTGGAGTACTGGGAAGGACTGACGGACCATGTCTGGATGGGATTCACGATCGGCTATTCGGAAGACGAAGGCCGTGACGCGGCGCGTCCGTTCGAAACCGTCGGCGGAAACTACGGTTCGCTCGGCGTGCGCGTGGATGCACCGCTGACGGGAACGCTGTTTGTGCGCGGTCGCGTCGAGTACCTCTTGCAGCGCAATGCTCGTGACACCAGCAGTATCGATTTCGAAACACGCACCCGGGAAGCGCGCGCGGAACTCGGTCCCATGCTGCGATTCGATGTCTTCGATGTTGCCGTGGGAGCCACATGGCGCGATCTCGATTACCGCGAGACATTGCACGAAGACAGCGGCGACACGGTGCGTCATGCCGACGCAATGGATCGCGCCGGTGCATTTGCGGCATTTGGACTGCGTACGGACCGGCAGGGCGGCATTTCATTGCGGTATGATGCGGGCGCTGAAGAGGGCTGGGCGCTGCGTTTTGAACGGACATTCTGATGCCGACTGAAATCTACAAGGTGTTTCATATCGAGGCGGCGCACCGCTTGCCGAAGCTGCCGGCGGAGCACAAGTGCAGCCGCCTGCATGGGCATTCCTTCCGTGTTGAAATCCATATCGGCGGTGACGTCGATCCCGAACTCGGCTGGGTGATGGATTTCGCCGACCTCAAAGCGGCGTTCGAGCCGCTGTACCGCCAGCTTGATCACAATTACCTCAACGAGATCGAAGGTCTCGAGAATCCCACCAGCGAGAATCTCGCCGCCTGGATCTGGCGGCGCCTGAAACCGGACCTGCCGCTGCTGCGCCGCATCGTCGTCGCCGAAACCTGTACGTCTGCCTGCGTGTACAGCGGTCCCTGACCTTCCCTCCTTTTGCTGCATTTCCCGCCCGCCGCTTTACATAGCCTGTATTTTTGAATCTTTTTGGGCGTTGCCTGCCCAAATTCCTTGTCATTTATCCTAAATCCCGATACAACCCCCGTTGCATTATGAAAATCAGCGCGTCGAAGCCTTTCCGGTTTCCAAGACCAATCAATAATAAAGCGCGTCAAGAATAACGATTCCAGGGCCATGACCCTGGGGGCCGCCTGAACATCGCGTTGGGGAACGCGGTGACACGATCCATGGCTGGTTCGTGTTTTTTTCAAATCAGGACAACGCCTTCATTGAAGGGGGAACACATGTCGATTCATCATTCCGGGCATACGCCCGGTGCTTTGCTGTATTCACTGGCGGCAGCCGCCGCTCTTTTCTTCTCGGGCATTGCATCGGCGGGGGGACCGCCGCAGCAGCTCATCGTCAAGTTCAAGGACGCTCCCGCCGCAGGATTGCAGGCGAATGACAACGCCAGCCCGCAAGCGCAACAGGCACTCGATGCTGTTGGCAATCGCCTGGCCGTACAACTCGAACGCGGACGCAAGCTCGCGGTCGGTGCGGAAGTGGTACACGTTCGCCGTGGTGGTGCGCGCCTGTCGGCCCAGTCATCGGATTTCCTGACGGAAGCCGAACTGGAAGCGATGGCCGCGGAGCTGGCACAGAACCCGGACGTGGAGTACGCGGAAGTCGACCGGCTGTTGCAGCCGCTCGCCACGCCAAACGACTCCCGCTACAACGAGCAGTGGCACTACTTCGAAGCCACGGGCGGCCTGCGCCTGCCGGCGGCGTGGGATGTCACCACGGGCAGCGGCGCTCGTGTCGCGGTGCTGGATACCGGCTATCGGCCGCACAGCGATCTCGCAGCGAACATCGTCGGTGGTTATGACTTCATCTCCGATACGTTCGTGGCGAACGACGGCGGTGGCCGTGACTCCAATGCCCAGGATCCGGGCGACTGGACCAACGTGGGAGAGTGCGGCGGCGGACAGCCCACGCAGAACCGCGGCTCCAGCTGGCACGGTACGCACGTCGCCGGCACCGTTGCTGCCGTTACCAACAACAGTACCGGTGTTGCCGGTGTTGCTTACGGCGCCAAGGTCGTGCCCGTTCGCGTGCTCGGCAAGTGCGGCGGCCTGACATCGGATATTGCCGATGCCATCGTCTGGGCTTCGGGTGGTTCGGTTTCCGGTGCGCCGGCGAACGCGAATCCGGCCGATGTCATCAACATGTCGCTGGGCGGCGGCGGTTCCTGCGGTTCGGTGACGCAGAATGCCATCAACACCGCGCGCTCCAACGGCACGGTCGTGGTGGTTGCCGCCGGCAACTCCAACACCAATGCCTCGGGTTCCACGCCCGCCAACTGTTCGGGTGTGGTTACCATCGCGGCGACCAACCGCAATGGCAGCCGTTCGTACTACTCGAACTACGGCAGCGTGGTGGATGTCGCGGCACCGGGCGGTGACACGTCCAGCGGTTCGGCGAACGGCATCCTGTCGACGCTCAACTCGGGTTCCACCACGCCGGGCAGCGATTCCTACGCGTTCTATCAGGGCACCTCGATGGCGACACCGCATGTCGCCGGCGTGGCTGCACTGATGATGAGCGTGAATTCCGGCCTGAGCCCGGATCAGGTGGAGTCGATGCTGAAAAGCACGGCACGCGCCTTTCCGGGCAGCTGTTCGCAGTGCGGTACCGGTATCGTCGATGCGGCAGCGGCAGTCGCCGCAGCGAATGGCGGCGGCGGCGGTGGCGACGATGTGCTGGAAAACGGCGTGCCGGTTTCCGGGCTGTCGGGCTCGCAAGGCTCGGAACTGCGGTTCACGCTGGCAGTGCCTGCTGGTGCATCGGGCCTGTCGTTCGTCATGAGCGGCGGTTCGGGCGATGCGGACATGTACGTGAAATTCGGCAGCGCGCCGACGACGTCGAGCTACGACTGCCGTCCGTACCTCAACGGCAACAACGAGACCTGCAACATTTCCAACGTCCAGACCGGCACCTATCACGTGATGCTTCGCGGCTATACGAGCTATTCAAGCGTCACGTTGAAGGGCAGCTACACCGCTGGCGGTGGCGGCGGCAACGAGCTGCAGAACGGCGTTGCGAAAACCGGGCTGTCCGGGGCGCAGGGCTCGCTGACGTACTTCACCATGCAGGTACCGGCGGGCCGTCCGAGCCTGTCGTTCCAGATGAGTGGCGGCACGGGCGACGCGGACATGTACGTCCGCTTCGGTTCGCAGCCGACGACGTCGAGCTACAACTGCCGTCCGTACCTCAACGGCAATAACGAGACCTGCAATTTCTCGTCACCGCAGGCAGGTACGTGGCACGTCATGATCCGCGGCTACACCAGCTATTCAGGCACGTCGCTGAAAGGCAGTTACTGACGCTGCCGCAGGGATGAATGTGTAACAGGATGTTTCGCGTGAGTTGAAGAAGGCAGCCCGAAAGGGCTGCCTTTTTCATGGTTCTTCCCGGATTGGCGGGATAACCGGATCAACATGACCTGGATGACCGAGCCGCATTGCTGGCGGCAAGAAAGGGTTTTTGTAGCACCGGCAGCCTGCAGAAGATCAAATGGACAGGATCTACAGGATTTTTCAGGATCTACAGGATTTCCTAAATCAGGTGATGCTGAGCAATACGGTTCTTTGCCCGCTCTACACTCTCATCCTGAAAATCTTTCTTCATCCTGTTGATCCTGTCCATTGCTCTTGTTGTCTTGCCTTTACCCTGCACCGTTAAGCGCGCACCCTCACCGGCGTAGCCTAGACTTGTATCTCCAAAGAAGAACCGTCCCGCGCGTTTCCAAGGAGCATGTGCATGATCATCTGGTGGGTCCTCGGCGCTTTCGCCGTTTTCCTGGCGCTCGTCGCAATTCACGATCTCGTTCAGACGCGACACACGGTGTTGCGCATTTATCCCGTCGTCGGACACTTCCGGTTCCTGCTGGAATCCATCGGTCCGGAACTGCGGCAGTACTGGGTTGCCGACGACCGCGAGGAATCCCCGTTCAACCGCGCCGAGCGCAGCTGGGTGTACGCGACCTCGAAAGGGCAGAACAACCTGCTCGGTTTCGGCACGACGGAAACCCTGTACGGCGTCGGCTATCCCATCATCAAGAACAAGGCCGTGCCGTTTCCCGAATCCGAAGCGCAGTACGACCCGCTCGATCCCGCATTGATTCCCTGCCTGAAAGTCATGGGTGAATCGCACGGTCGCCGCAGGCCGTGGCGGCCGACATCGGTGGTGAACATTTCTGGCATGTCCTTCGGCGCACTCGGGCGCAACGCGATCAGCGCGCTGAACAAGGGCGCGAAGATGGGCGGCTGCTATCACGACACGGGCGAGGGCGGTTTGAGCCCGTACCACCTGCTCGGCGCGGACGTGGTCTTCCAGATCGGCACGGCCTACTTCGGCGCGCGCGATGCGCACGGAAAATTCTCGCTCGATGTGCTGAACGAAAAGTGCGCAGCGTATCCGCAGATTCGCGCGCTGTGCGTGAAGCTCAGCCAGGGTGCGAAACCGGGCAAGGGCGGCTTGCTGCCGGGCGTGAAAGTCGTGCAGGAAATCGCGGATACGCGCGGTATACCGCTGGGCAAGGACTGCAAGTCGCCGAACGCGCACGCGGAATTTGCCACGCCTGCGGAGATGGTCGATTTCATCGAACGCATTGCCGAACGTACCGGCCTGCCGGTCGGTATCAAGGCCGCCATCGGCGATCTCACCTTCTGGAAAGAACTTGCGGAAATCATGGCGCGCGACAAACGCGGACCGGATTTCATCCAGATCGACGGCGGTGAAGGTGGCACCGGTGCCGCGCCGCTCACTTACGCGGATCACGTTTCGTTGCCGTTCAAGCTCGCGTTCGCGCGCGTGTACGAGATTTTCCTGGGTGCCGGCATCGCGCGCGACGTGGTGTGGGTCGGCTCCGGCAAGCTCGGGTTTCCGGATCGCGCCGTGGTGGCGTTCGCGATGGGTTGCGATCTCGTCGCGATTGCGCGCGAAGCCATGCTTTCCGTCGGTTGCATACAATCGCGCAGCTGCCATACCGGGAAATGTCCGTCCGGTGTTGCGACCATGAACGAGTGGCGGCAGCGCGGCCTCGACGTCGATGGCAAGGCGTTGCGTTTCGGTACCTTCATACGCGGTTTCCGGCGCGAACTCATCGCGTTGGCGCATACCGCCGGCTACGAGCATCCGGCGCAGTTTCGCGGTTGCGATATCGAATTCAGCGTAGGCGTGAACAAGTTCCTGCCGCTGGACGACGTGCTGGGCTACCGGAAGGACGACGTGCCGTTTCCCGGCATGGAAGCGCTGGGGCCGTCGGCGGCGAAAGCCAACAAACCTGTCGAGACGGAGGCGGGATCGCGCGAAAGGGCGACGACGGAGTGACACAAGTTACCAGTGATGAGTAACGAGCAGCGCGGGTACCTTGTCGAAGGCGTAGCTGGCGCGCAACCCGTTACTCGTGACTCGTCACTTTGTTCGTTGCATCTGTATCAGCAAAACCGCGCCGACGATCACGATCATTCCCGCATATCCCCACGGGTCGATTCGTTCATCCGCGATCGTCAGCCCCAGCATCACGGCGACGACCGGATTCACGTAGGCATAACTGGTGGCGACGGCCGGTCGCGTGTTGTGCAGCAGGAAAAGGTACGCCGAGAACGCGATCAGCGAACCGAACACGATCAGGTACAGCCATGCCGAGAGGCCGACGGCACTGAAGTCCTGCGGCCAGGGCTCCCGCAGCACGGCGCTTGTCACCATCAGCAATACGCCGCCGCCCAGCATCTGCGCAGCGCTCATCATCATTCCTTTCGGCAGGTCCATTGAGCGCGCGGCGACGGAACCCAGCGCCCAGCATAATGGCGCTGCGACCAGCGCAAGTGCGGCTGGGTGCAGGAAATCGCCCATGCCTGAATCATGGTTCAGCAATGCAACACCAATGAAGCCGATGACGACCGCGAGCAGGTCGAGCCGCGTCAGTTCCCGCCCGAAGAAGAAACCGAAGATGGTTGCGAAAATCGGCATGGAAGCGACCGCCAAAGCCGCCAGCGACGAGGCGACCCACTGCTGCGCGAACACGACTCCGCCGTTACCGACCACGAACAGCAGGAAGCCGAGCAGGAAACTGTTGCCCCATTGCCGTGCGCTGGGCCACGCACTGCCGCGCAGCAAGGCGAACGCGCCCAGTACCACGCCGGCAAGCAGTATGCGGCTGCCTGCCAGCAGGAACGGCGGAAAGTCATTCAGTGAATAGCGTATGGCGAGATAGGTCGAACCCCAGATGATGTAGACCGCCGCCAACGCCAGGATCACACGCAGTTTCAGCGCCGCATCCACGAGAGCCTCCAGAACAGGAAAGAGATCACCGGCAAACGCAGGGCGCGCTGCAAGCGGCGCATCTTACTCTCGGTCCGTGCTCGCGCACAGAGGACCGGAAGCGCTAGAATACGCGGGCATTTCAGCCACCCACACGCTCGGTACACATCCATGCAGACCGGATCCGTCAACGCCAGGAAACTGGAGAAACGCCTGTATCGCCAAGCCGGCCAGGCCATCCAGGATTACAACATGATCGAGGAAGGCGACCGCATCATGGTCTGCCTTTCCGGCGGCAAGGATTCGTACACGCTGCTGGATCTGCTGCTCGGGCTGAAGGCGCGCGCGCCGGTGAATTTCGAATTGATAGCGGTGAACCTGGACCAGAAGCAGCCGGGTTTTCCTGAACACGTGCTGCCGGAATATCTCGCCGCAATCGGTGTGCCATTCACCATTCTTGAGCAGGACACTTACAGTGTCGTGAAACGGGTCATACCCGAGGGCAAGACGACATGCTCGTTGTGTTCGAGATTGCGGCGCGGCGCGCTGTATACCTATGCGGCGGAAAACGGCATCACGAAGATTGCGCTCGGGCATCATGCCGACGACATTCTTGAAACCTTCTTCCTGAATCTGTTCCACGGCGGAAAACTGAAAGCCATGCCGCCGAAACTGGAGTCGAACGACGGTCGCAATATCGTGATCCGCCCCCTGGCGTATTGCCGCGAGAAGGACATTGCGAAGTTTGCGCACCACCGCGAATACCCGATCATTCCGTGCAATCTTTGCGGCTCGCAGGAAAACCTGCAGCGCAAGGAAATCAAGAAAATGCTGAACGCCTGGGAGAAGGAAGCACCGAAGCGCATCGATTCCATGCTGGCGGCGTTGAAGAGCGTGGTGCCGAGTCATTTGATGGATACCGAACTGTTCGATTTCCGGTCGCTGGGTGGAAGCATCGAGCGGGACACGCGCTGGTTCGACGGCGAGTCTCTTGCCGACGATCGGGAGCCGCCGCATCGCACGCGCGAAGTCAGCGTGCCGCTGGACGCCCTGCTGCGCCGGACGGGCGGGGTGTGAAGAAAACGATCAGTGTTCGGTGATCAGGAGGCGGTCATGAGCGACGAAAAAACCATCGACCTCGAGATGCGGATAGCGTTTCTCGAGGATGCCCAGCAGCAATTGTCCGACGTGATTGCGCGGCAGGAGCAGGAGGTTGCCTTGCTGGTGCAGCGCGTGGCTACGCTTGAACAGCAGTTGCGCCAGGCGGTGCCATCGCTCGTCGCGAACCTGGATAACGAGCCACCACCGCATTATTGATTTTCCAGGCGGCGAACGGTGCGCCGGCTGTCGTCTCGCTTCTTGCCTCTCACGCTCTTCAGGCGTCCAGATCCGGAATCATGCGGCTTTCCAGCCGCGAAATGAAATCCTTGATCTGCAGCTTGCGCTTCTTCAGCCGGCGGAGTTGCAGTTCGTTCACGAACAGTCCTTCCGAGAGGCGATTGATCGCGTCGTCAAGGTCGCGGTGCTCCTGTCGCAGCACGGTGAGTTCCTGGCGAATTGATTCCTGATCCTGCATGCGATTCCCCGTGTAGAACACGCAATTTACCTGAATCCCGTGTTTCTCGCAGTTCTTCGGCTGTTTCCGATATTTTTCTATATTGTTTTCGATTGGACGCGGCACGACAATGCGGATCAGGTAATTCAGGGGTTGAAAATGCGCATCGAAGCATTGCAGCGAATTTTCTGCCGCGCACTTGTTTGCGCATTGCTGCTGTTGCCGGCCGCCTGTGGCGACAGCGAACAGGCAGACACACGGCCCGCCACGCCTTCGGATAACGAAGCGTACGTGGACAACATGGCCAAGGAGCACGCCGAAGACACGAATACGCCGAGCGGCGCCGCCGCGCTGGGCGAAGTGCCGGCCATGCCGGTACTTTCCGAGATCGTGCAGTACGGCATGGTCGATGGCGCACCGGTGACCGGCTATCTCGCGTATCCGGAATCGGCGCACGGCGGATTGCCGGGCGTCATGATGTTCCCGGAATGGTGGGGCCTGAACGACAACATCAAGGCGATGGCGGACAAGCTCGCCGGCCAGGGTTACGTCGTGCTTGCGCTGGATGTCTACGGCGGACAGGTAGCGGATACGCCGCAACGTGCGCGCGAACTCGCGCGAGCGGCGATGGCCGACGCGGAAGCGTTGAACGCGAACATCCGCCAGGGCTGGAAATTCATGACGGAAGAGATCGGCGCGCTCTCTGTTGCGTCGCTCGGCTGGTGCCTGGGTGGCACGCTGTCCTTCAACACGGCTCTGCTTTATCCCGACCGTCTTGCCGGTGCGGTGATCTATTACGGCCACGTCGAGAACGCATCGCGCGACCAGCTCGCCACCCTCGCCATGCCGGTGCTCGGACTGTTCGGCGCCGAGGACAGCGGCATTCCGGTCGACGGGGTACGAAACTTCGAACAAATGTTAAATGAGCTGGGCAAGGATGCCGAGATTGTCGTCTACGAGAACGCGGGCCACGCGTTCGCCAACCCCACCGGGCAGAATTTCCGGCCGGAGGCTGCCGAGGATGCGTGGCGCAGGACGCTTGCGTTCCTTGACCGCACCTTGAATGCTGCGGTAAACCGGAACGTGCTTGAACAGGAACCGGCGGCAGTCAGCGTGCCGGCCTCAGCCAATACGAGGTAAGGCAGATGAAGAAATTGATGCTTGCGGTGGTTTTCGCCGCGTTTGCGGGGGGCGTTTCCGCTGCGGAACTGGCCGGCGTCACCTTGCCGGACAGCGCGGAGGTCGGTGGTCAGGAACTGACGCTGAGCGGCATTGGATTGCGCGAGAAGGCGTGGATCGACGTCTATGTCGGCGCGCTGTACCTGCCGGAAGCCACCGACAAGGCCGAGGCCGCGATCAACATGGAAGGGCCCAGCCGCATGGTGATGCATTTCGTGCGTGACGTGCCGGCAGACAAGATCGTCGACGGCTGGAAGGAAGGCTTCCGCAACAACAACGAAAAAGCCGTTGTCGAGGCGCTGGGCGAGCGCCTGGAGAAATTCAACAGCTTCTTCAGCAGCGATATCAAGGAAGGCCAGGCTGTGATGCTGGACTACGTACCGGGCACGGGTACGCGCGTGAGCATCGACGATGAAGACAAGGGCAGCATCGAAGGTGAAGATTTCGTGCGCGCGCTGCGTGCGGTATGGCTGGGTCCCAAGCCGCCTTCCAAGAACTTCAAGAAAGGATTGCTGAAACCGGCGAAGTGATGCGCCTGTTGCAGGAAAAAAACCGGCGCAAGCCGCTGTCCCGCAGTTTGAAACTCACAAGGCGAACCTCAACTGAGGTTCGCTTTTTTTTTAGGTTCTTCCCGGATTAGCGGGGAGGCGAAAAGCCTGTGGCGAACGTTGTTCGGGCACGACATTTTTCCAGGCGTTGGCCTCGGTGTTCACACGAGACATCCCTGCCGTCATTCCCGGTACTCCGGGAATCCAGTGATGCATTCGAAATTCACGGGTGTTGTTGGTGTTGTACCAGATAAGGCGGAAACTGTAGTGAAACCTGAATACGCTGGACGTTTCATGTCGTTGGCTCGCCGTGCTCCCTGCTGGATTCTCCCCGTGTCCGGGGGCCTCGCCGGAGTACCGGAAATGAAGGCGGTCGCAACGCGTTTTGTTCGACACGCGCCTTTCGATCATCCTCAACCGATAAGGCACGATGTCGATTCCGGTGGCGCTCTTTCGCCACAATGGTTTCCTCGGGGATGCTGCACGCGGGGAAACGCGCGAACAAACGAGTGAAAGGTGAAGGTGAAAAAAACAGCGCCTGACTGTTCACTCACTTCGCATAGGAAACCCAGTCACGCGCTTCATCGCCGTACACGATGAAGTACGGATTCAGCAGCGTTTCCTTGCTGTTGTAAACAAGCGGCTGGCCCGTCGCCGCTTCCACCACGGTGCCGCCTGCTGCGCTGACAATTGCGTGTGCGGCTGCGGTGTCCCACTCCGAGGTCGGACCGAGACGCGGATACACGTCAGCAGCGCCTTCCGCCACCAGGCAGAGTTTCAGCGATGAACCCATGGAAACGATTTCATGCTCGCCGAGATTCTCAAGGTACGCATCAACGTCGGCGCTGCGATGTGAGCGGCTGGCAACCACGCGCGCAGGTTGCGCGGCGGGTACTCGCACGCGAATCATGTGTGCTGTGCCGTCGCTTTCCAGTTTCTGCGCGCCGGCGCCGTCGGCACCGAGATAAGTAACGCCGGATACCGGTACATGCACCACGCCGACAATGGGCTTGCCGTTTTCGATCAACGCGATGTTCACCGTGAACTCGCCATTTTTCTTGATGAATTCCTTCGTGCCGTCCAGCGGATCCACGAGCCAGTAGCGCTGCCAGTGGCGGCGCTGGCCCCACGGGATCTCCGCGGATTCCTCGCTCAGGATCGGCAGGTCGGGTGTCAGCTCGCCGAGGCCGGCGACGATTTCCCGGTGCGCGGCAAGATCCGCTTGCGTCAGCGGCGAATTGTCACCTTTTGTGGTGACATCGAAGTCGGTATTGTAGACAGCCAGAATCTGCTGGCCCGCGCGTTTCGCGATCTCGACCAGCGGCGCGAGAAAATCGTACTCGGACATTCTTTGTGAATTCCCCATGAAACAGGATGCGCAGTTTAACGCTTCAGCCGGCACCTTGCCCGACTCGCCCGTCGAGTGGAACAGGGTCGACACGGTATTGCTCGACATGGACGGTACCCTGCTCGACCTGCATTTCGACAATCGCTTCTGGATCGAACTGTTGCCGACGCGGTGGGGCGAGCAACGCGGCATGAATTACGAGCAGGCGTTCGCGGAACTGTATCCGTTGTTCAAGGCGCGCGAGGGAACGCTGGAGTGGTACAGCACGACGTTCTGGCGCGCACAGCTGGGGCTGGACATCGTCGCCATGAAAAACGAACTCGCGCATCTCGTGCAGGTGTTGCCGGGCGCCGAGGATTTCCTGAAGGCCGTGCGCGATTCCGGTCGCCGCCTCGTGCTGGTGACGAACGCGCACGATGACACGCTCGAATTCAAGCTGGCGCGTATTGAAATCGGTCAATACTTTGATGCCATGTACACATCGCACCAGTTCGGCATGCCGAAGGAAGGCGAGGGATTCTGGGATCGCGTGCAGAAAGCCGAACCGTTCGACAGGTCGCGCGCACTCTTTGCCGATGACAGCCTGCGCGTACTGCATAATGCGCGCACCTACGGTATCGCACAGCTGATCTGCATGCGGCAGCCGGATTCGACGCAACCGGTGCGCGAGATCACGGAGTTTCCCGGTGTGCTGAGCCTGCTCGAAATCATGCCGGACCAGAAAGGTTGACTAACGCTCAGGAGGAGCAATCTCATGATGGGTATTCTGATAATGCTGTGCGGCGCTGCCGGGCTGGGCCTTTCGATCCCGCTCGCGATCATCGGCCTCAACATTCAACGCAAGGCAATGGTGACGCACGCCGGCGGGTCATGGCCGTTGTACTGGTCCATTGCCGTTGTCGCCGCCGTGATCGTGATCGGTATCGGCGTGGCCTATCTTTCGACAGTCCGCAGCACGCCGCCGAAGGCGGATGAGTTCTTCAGCGTGATGAAGGCATTGTTCCTGTTCGGCGTAGCGCCCGGAGTCGGAATGCTGACTGGCGCTGTCGCCGTATTCATCAAGTAGCTGTATTGCGAGATTCAAAGACCGGCGATCGCCCGAATGCGGGGACTTGTTCCCCGCAATCCGCGGCTTTCGCCGTCTTCGGTCAATGCTCGATCTTTTGACGCGCACGCGGAACGGTGTTCAGCCATTGACGGATGCCTGCGACCCGGAGATCGCTTTCCTGATACCAGCGCCAACCCTCGAAATGATCGGTCTGCGGCCAGCGTTCCATTGAAACGTGCGCGCCAAGATAGGCGTAGAGCTGCGCAGTGGCTTCCGCGGCGGCACCGTACTCGCGGTCATCCTCGCCAGCGGCAATGAACATGGGGAATCCCGCGAGCGCCTGTTTTTCAGGAAGATTTTTCGCGCGATCTGCGCGACCGGCGCCGAGGATGACAAGGCCTGCGAGTTGATCGAGCATGCGTTCTCCGATCAGGGTGGCGGCGTACCCGCCTTGCGAATAACCGGCGAGCAACACCATGTCGCGGTCAACCGGCACACAGGCCTCCAGGTCATCCAGTACAGCGGCAACCCCTTCAACTTCACGGGCCAGCGCCTTGCGATCCAGTTTTTCATGGAAGCGTTTCGAGCGGTAATCCATGCCGACGAGCAGGAATGTATCGCCGCCCGTGACCGCTCTCATGATCTGCGTGTTCGGTCGCAACCTCTGGCCGTGCCCGTGGTACCAGAGAATGACGGGGTAACCCTGCGGGCCCGGAGGGGCGGCCGGCTGGAATATCTGAATGAAATCGTGATGGCCGGGATAGGGCGAGTCGACAGTTTCTCCTGCCGTGAGTTCGAACCGGCAGGCCGCCGTCGCCGCCATGGCCGCGTTGCCGGCCGCCGGCAACAGCAGGCAGGCAAGAAGCGTCGTCGTCCGGAAAGGCATGCGCGTCCTGTTCGGTGTCTTGTGGTCAGGACGTGTATTCGCGAGATGGCAGGCAAGGTTCTGCGGAAACGGGAAAGTCGCGGCGATCACGTCGCGTGTCGCGGATCACTCTGCCGCGTTCTTCGCCCACTCTTCATGCCGCCGGTCCCATGTGCGAAACTTCTTCCGGCACCACGCATCAAGTGCTTCGTAATCCGGAAAGTAGAGTTCCCAGTGCTTTGACAGCGGTTCGTCGAATTCGCACCAGTCATTGGAATGATCGCGGCAGATCTGCGGACGCTTTTCGTAAATGCCGCAGCGTCCGCCGGGCTGAAGGTGGGTACAGGTGGTGATGAACAGCAGGTACCACTTGCCCTCATCCTTGAAGCACTGGATGTTTTCGTGGGAAAGCTGCCAGAGCATGAAATCGAAATCGTAGCGCGAGCGCGGGGTTGCGATTTCCTGCGTCACGTAATGGCAGCACAGGGCGTTGCTGCAATGACTGCACTTCTCATCGCTGCTGAACTGGGATCCATCGAGCTCTACGGTTATCGGTGGAAATCGAGCGTCGTGCTTCCAGGTCACCGCGAGCTCCCGCCGCTGCGCCGCCCGCGATTGCCGCCGCTTCCACCGCCACCGCTCTTGCGCTGACCGGCACGCGGTGTGGCACGTTCACGCTTCGCCGGCCGTTGCAGGTCGGTTTCCAGCAGATCTTCGTAGTGACTCTCGCGCGGCAAAGACTGACCGATGTACGCCTCGATTTCAGGCAGCGTGACCGCGTAATCCTCGCAGGCGAAGGAAATGGCGTCGCCTTCCGCGCCCGCCCGCGCGGTGCGGCCGATGCGATGCACGTAGTCTTCGGCTTCCTGCGGCAGGTCGTAATTGAACACATGGCTGACCGCTGGCACGTGCAACCCGCGCGAGGCGACGTCCGTCGTCACCAGGATCGGCAGCTCGCCCGCCTGGAACTGCTGCAGCAGCCGCAGCCGCTTGCTCTGGCGCACGTCGCCGGAAAGCATTTCCGCATGGAACCCGTTGCCTTCCAGCCATGCGGTCAGGTCTTCGGCAACGCGCTTGGTGTTCACGAAGATGATGGTGCGATTGCAGTCCATGCGTTTCAGCAGGCCGATGAGCAGCGCCACTTTTTCGCGGTTGGACGGGAAGAACACGAGCTGTCGGATGCGCTCCACGGTGACGCTTTCTTCGTGGATGTTCACCGTCTCCGGATTGTTCATGTGTTCGTAGGCCAGCTCCATCACCCGGTGCGAGAGGGTGGCGGAGAAAAGCATGGTCAGCCGGTTCGTCGGCGGCGGCAGGCGGCGCAGCAGGAAGCGGATGTCCTTGATGAAACCCATGTCGAACATGCGGTCGGCTTCATCCATGATGGCGACCCGGACTTCCTGCAGGTCGTAGACATGCTGCTTCAGGTAATCGATCAGCCGGCCCGGCGTGCCGATGAGGATATCGACGCCATCCACTAGCCGTTGGCGCTGCTTTTCGTAGTCCTCGCCGCCGTACACCAGTCCGATCTCGAAGCCGGTGTGCCCGCCGAGCTGCTCGGCGTCCTTGGCGATCTGCACGGCCAGTTCGCGCGTGGGCGCAACGATCAGCGCACGGGGCTGGTTTGCCCGGCGGGTCGGGCTGGCCGGTTCGCGCAGCAGCGTCTCGTACATCGCCACGAGAAAGGCCGCCGTCTTGCCGGTACCTGTCTGTGCCTGCCCGGCAACGTCCTTGCCGGCGAGAGCCACGGGCAGCGCCAGGGCCTGAATGGGGGTGCAGAGATCGAAACCGGCATCGTCTATGCCTTGGGCGAGGGTCTCGTGCAGGTCGAAAGTGTCAAAGGAGATGTTGCTGAGATGTGCCGTCATGGGCCCTTCTGGTGACTGTTTTTGGTGCTGCTGAAAATACCGGGTAAGGCGGGACTTGAAATCGAAACGGGATTCGGCTCAAATAACGCCATCGATGGGTCCGCAACCGCCGGACCGGACTACCTCAAAACTACCGAACGCGCCGCGAGCCGGCAAAGCTATTGTGCCTCAACAGGCCTCGCACGTCACATCCCCGAGTCTTTACCCGATGTGTTTCCGTTGCGTTCGTACCGTAAATGAACAGCAGGTCCACTTGGAGGCTTAATAGCGTGAGCGAAAAGATTACTCATACCAGCGACGCCGATTTTGACAGCGATGTGCTGAAATCCGATCTGCCGGTCCTGGTGGACTACTGGGCCGAATGGTGCGGTCCCTGCAAGATGATCGCGCCTGTACTGGACAATATCGCGGATGAATACGATGGCAAGCTTCGCATTGTGAAGCTGAATATCGATGAAAACCCTCAGACGCCGCCGAAGTTCGGTATTCGCGGCATTCCCACGCTGATGCTGTTCAAGAACGGCGCCGTGGAAGCGACGAAGGTCGGGGCGATGTCGAAATCGCAACTGTCCGCCTTCATCGAAACGAACCTCTGAGTATCTTTCCGGCAGCCTGGCGAGGGGTCGGGCTGCCAATTGATGACGACGCAATGGACAGGCGAATCCAGACGGACCTGTTTCCTTCCCCATGACGGTGGCGACCGCTACCGGACAAAAGCAAATCGAGCACCGAGAACGAATAAAGATGAATCTGACAGAACTGAAACAGAAATCGGCATCCGAATTGATCGGTATTGCCGAGTCGATGGGGCTTGAGGGAACAGCACGCTCCCGCAAGCAGGACGTGATCTTCTCCATCCTCAAGGCACACGCCAAGAGCGGGGAAGACATCTCTGGCGACGGGGTTCTTGAAATCCTGCAGGACGGCTTCGGTTTCCTGCGGAGTTCGGACAGCTCCTACCTGGCAGGTCCGGACGACATTTATGTCTCGCCCAGCCAGATCCGCCGCTTCAACTTGCGTACCGGCGACACGATCTCCGGCAAGATCAGGCCACCGAAGGAAGGCGAACGCTATTTCGCGCTGCTGAAGGTTTCCGAGATCAATTACGAAGCGCCGGAACAGGCCAAGAACAAGGTCCTTTTCGAGAATCTCACACCGTTGTTCCCCGACGACCGTCTCAACATGGAAATCGGCAACGGCTCCACCGAAGACATCACGGCGCGCATCATCGACATGGCGGCGCCCATCGGCAAAGGGCAGCGCGGTTTGCTCGTTTCGCCGCCGAAAGCCGGCAAGACCATGATGCTGCAGAACATCGCGCATTCGATCGAACACAACCATCCCGAGTGTTACCTCATCGTCCTGCTGATCGACGAACGTCCCGAAGAAGTGACGGAGATGTCACGCTCGGTGCGCGGCGAAGTCGTATCCTCGACGTTCGATGAACCGGCGTCGCGTCACGTGCAGGTCGCCGAAATGGTGATCGAAAAGGCCAAGCGCCTAGTCGAGCACAAGAAGGACGTGGTCATCCTGCTCGATTCCATCACGCGTCTCGGTCGCGCCTACAACACCGTCGTACCCAGCTCCGGCAAGGTGTTGACGGGCGGTGTGGATGCGAACGCCCTGCAGCGTCCGAAGCGTTTCTTCGGCGCTGCGCGCAATATCGAGGAAGGTGGTTCACTGACCATCATCGCCACGGCGCTCGTGGAAACCGGTTCGCGCATGGACGACGTGATCTACGAAGAGTTCAAGGGCACCGGCAACATGGAAATCCATCTGGATCGCCGCATCACCGAAAAGCGCGTGTTCCCGGCCATCAACATCAACCGTTCCGGCACACGCCGTGAAGAGCTGATGGTGAAGCCGGACGAACTGCAGAAGATGTGGATCCTGCGCAAGGTACTGCATCCGATGGACGAGCTGCAGGCCATCGAATTTCTCATGGACAAGCTGAAGGATACGAAGACGAACAACGAGTTCTTCGATGGCATGAAACGCTGACGCTGGAAGACAGGCGGAGAGGGTTTCGTTTTCAGTGATTGATAAAAGGGCCGCTTCGCGGCCCTTTTTCATGGCGGTAAACCTTCCCTGTGGCGCGAGGGATTTACGGGTAATGCATTCCGGAAAGGGGAAGAACAATGAAGAACGTAACGGTTGTCGCCGCACTTCTCGCGGCGCTTTTCGTATTGCCTCCCGCTGGCGCGGCGGACGCGTCAAAACCCTGCAATGGCAGCGAGTATCGGCAGTTCGATTACTGGTTGGGCGATTGGGACGTCCTCAACGGGAAGGGGGAAAAAATCGGCGAGAACCGGATCACGCTGGAGCAGGGCGGCTGCGTGCTGCACGAACACTGGACCGACGTGCAGGGCGGCACCGGCGAGAGCTTCAACATGTACGACGCACCACGTGGTGTCTGGCATCAGACGTGGGTGGCAGGGAACGGGCAGCTGCTGTTGCTGGAAGGCGGTATCAAGGACGGCAGCATGACGCTTTCCGGCGAGCGCCCCACGCGGGATGGCAAGCACATCGTGCAGGACCGGATCAGCTGGATCGCGCAGGACGACGGTTCGGTGCATCAGGTGTGGGAACAGTCGCTGGATGGCGGGACGACGTGGAAGACGGGATTCCTCGGCATCTACCGAAAGAAAACGCAGGATTAGCTACTAAAAATGGCTGCTGACCAGGCTGTGTCAAAACTCGAAAAAGAAAAAAGCGGTGGGATTGATCCCGCCGCTTTTTCTTTTTTCTCGCCGTTGCGTGGATTTTATAAAACTGAACTACCGATCATCTCGTCGTAAAGTGTCGCTCCATCCCGGCGCGATCGAATTTTCCTTGGTTTTGACACAGCCTGTGACGCGGCCTTTTTTTGGCTGTCGTTGCGACCCGGCGACGATCGGGAATGCGCATGTTCTGGCAAATGGATACCGATGTCCCGTGTATCCGCCATCATGGAGATAACGGCTTTGATCACTGTCCCTTTGCTGACCACGCCACGGCTGCGCCTGGAGGCCTTTACCGAGACGGATGCGCCGGCGTTGGCGAAGATTCTCGCGGAACCCGACGTAAGCCGGACGATCACAGCGAACGCGTCCACGCCCGAGCGCTGCCTGACCACTGCGACGTTTCGTATCGGCTGGCACAACGCCAGCTGGAAGCACGGTTACGGTGTCTGGGCAGTGAAATCGCGTGACACAGCGCTGGCGCCGGAAGGCGAGTTGCTCGGGTGGTGTGGTTTTGCCGCGCCGGACATTGGCGAGGACCCTGAAATTCTTTACGGAGTGAGACTGGATTGCTGGGGGCTTGGCATCGCTCAGGAAGTCAGCAGGGCGGCGATCGACTGGTTGTTCGCAACGACGGCCTATGCCGGTGTGTCGGCGGTTATTTTCGGCCGGTTGAATCCGGTATCCGTGCGCGTGGTTGAAAAGTTCGGCATGCAGCGGCGTGGCAGCATGCCGATGGCGGACTTCCTGCCCGACAAGGACATGGCGCGCGATGTTCTTGAATATGAAATCTGGCGTCTTGAGCACGCCCGCACTTCGAACGTCCCGACGCAGCTGTTCGAAGCGCCCTTCAAGGGCGGGCAGATTGTGTCGCTGGGTTTCGCTGACAAGGACAGGATAGAACGCGACTTCTGCCATGCTGCGCGCGTTCGAAGCGATTGCGCGTCGATAGCGCCGGACGTTCTCCAGCAACAGGTGACAGAGGCGTTCCGTGAAGGACTCGCCATGCCGCACGTCGACTGGTATCACCTCGAGCGCGCAACGTGGCTGTCGAAAACCTGACGCGCAACTCGCGTCAGGATGCGCGCATTACTCGAGATGCGCCCTCAACATCCACGTCGCCTTCTGATGTACTTCCAGGCGTGCTGTCACCAGGCTGATCGTCGCTTCATCATCGTATTTGCCGGCTTCCCTGAAAACTTCCATCGCGGTGCGCGAAACCATCTCGTGATCCGCGGCGAGCTCCTGAATCATGGCGTCGGCCTTGGGCGTGCCCTCGGCGTCTTTCACGGTAGCCAGCTCCGCGAACTCCTTGTATGAACCGGGAGCACGTACACCCAGCGCGCGGATGCGCTCGGCAATGCCGTCAACGGCAGTCGCCAGTTCCGTGTACTGCGTTTCGAACAACGTGTGCAGTGTCTGGAACATGCGGCCCGTGACGTTCCAGTGATAGTTGTGCGTCTTGAGATAGAGCGTGTAGGAATCCGCCAGCAGGCGTGAGAGCTTGTCTGCGACGGCCTTGCGCTCCGTATCCTTCATGCCGATATTGATTTGCATACTGCCTCCTTCAAATGCCGTGCTGAATCTGAATGTGGTCGATTATGCCGCCGCGCAAGCTGGCGGAGAATTGAATCGCGTCAATCAGGTGGATAGTCGGAGCCTATCGCGAGAAAGCGGTGGGGCGAGTGATCGCCCCACCGGATGAAATCAGTAGTGCCAGCGAAGAGTAACGCCCGTCGCCGTATCGCCTTCATAGTCGCGATAACCGGCGCTCACCGCGATCTGCGGCGTGAAGTGGTAACGGACGTCCAGCCGCCAGTCGTTCAACCGATTGCTGAAGACATTCGTGAAGCGGTGTTCGAACTCCGCTTCCACGTTGTCGAGGAGCTGCGCCCGGAAATCGAGATTGACGAAGTAGCCCGTGTCGGTGTCGCTTTGATCGCCGAAGTCGCAGACTGCGCAGAAGCCGTCGCGCTCGATTTCTTCCGAACCCCGCAGAAAGCCGGCGCTCGGTGCCAGCGCGAAGTGCTCGCCCAGCATGAACCGATAACCGCCTCCGACGCGAAGGAACGAGCTGATGAAGCGGGTTTCGAGCGTTCCGAACGAGGTGAGGGGGCCGGCCGTCAGTTCTTCGTAGCCGCCGAGCAGAAGCCAGTCGTTGTGCTCCATGCTGCCTCGCAGTTCCCAACCATCGAAGTCGGTACGGAAGAAACTGTCGTCGATCTCGCCTTGCAGGTAGCCGGCTTCCAGGTAGTCGTAGTCCAGGCCATCGGCAATCGCGAAAGGTGCGAACGCGCCCAGTGCTGCTGCAGCAGCGTACTTCATGTGCATGTCCTTATGTGACGGGATCATTCCCGCCACTGCATGCGCAGGGCCGTCACGAAGCGGCTACATCTTGGGCTCGCGTTGCACTGCCCGCCAGCCGATATCGCGGCGGCAGAACATTCCATCCCACTCAATGGCGTTCACTGCCGTGTACGCGGCCTTCTGCGCGGCGCGTACGGTGTCCCCCAGGCCAACCGCGCACAGCACGCGACCGCCGTTCGTGACGACTTTGCCATGGTCCAGTGCTGTACCGGCATGAAAAACCTTCGTGCCCGGAGGTTCGCTGTCAAGACCGTGAATCTCGTCGCCCTTGCGAACGCTCGCCGGATATTCCGCCGCAGCGAGTACCACGCCGAGCGCTGCGCGCGGATCCCAATGGCACATCGTGTGGTCGAGTCGACCGTCCAGCGCGGCGTCGACCAGTTCGGTGAGATCCGAGTTCAGCCGCATCATGATCGGCTGGGTTTCAGGGTCACCAAGGCGACAGTTGAATTCGATGACCTTCGGCGCACCGGCCGGAGTGATCATCAGGCCGGCATAAAGAAATCCGGTGAACGGAATGCCGTCGGCCTGCATGCCTTCGACGGTCGGCAGGATGACTTCGCGCAGGATGCGTTCCTCGACCGCCGCGGTGACGACGGGTGCGGGCGAATACGCGCCCATGCCGCCCGTGTTCGGGCCCTTGTCGCCGTCGTCACGCGCCTTGTGGTCCTGACTGGTCGCCATCGGCAGCACGTGCTCGCCGTCGACCATGCAGATGAAGCTCGCTTCCTCGCCGACAAGAAACTCCTCGATCACCACGCGCGCGCCAGCTTTACCGAACGCGTTGCCTTCGAGCATGTCGCGAACCGCAGCGTGCGCGGACTCGAGGGTCTCGGCGACAACCACGCCCTTGCCAGCGGCGAGACCGTCCGCCTTGACCACAATGGGAGCGCCCCTGCCGTTGATGTATTCGATGGCTGGTTCGAGTTCGGTAAAGGTGCGGTATTCCGCGGTAGGGATGCTGTGGCGGGCGAGAAAATCCTTCGCGTACGCCTTGCTGCCTTCCAGTTGCGCAGCCGCTGCCGTGGGCCCGAAACAGCGCAGCCCGGCGGTGCGAAATGCATCGATGATTCCCGCGACCAGCGGTGCTTCCGGACCAACAATGGTCTGCGCGATGTCGTGCTCGCGCACGAACGCGATCAGCGCATCGAAATCCATGGAATCAATGGCAACGTTCTCGACGCCGGGCTCGTGTGCCGTACCGGCGTTGCCTGGCGCGACGAAGGTTCTCTCGACGCGTGGCGACTGTGCCGCTTTCCAGGCGAGGGCGTGTTCGCGGCCACCGCCGCCGATGATGAGTACTTTCATTTCAGGTCATGCACTTGATGTTTGCGGAAAGGCGCCGATTATACAGGCGTTGCCGCAATGGCGGATTCAGACAAGGCCCCGTAATGCCGTTTCCCCTCGACCACATCGTGATTTACGCGGCCGACGCTGCAGCCAGCGGCAGTTTCTATTCGTGCCTGCTTGATGCACTGGGTTTCGAGAGACGCCGGGACGGCGTGTTCGCCCGCGACGGGTTCTTCCTGGACATCCGCGAAATGCTCAACGACTCGCCTGCCCGTGAGCGCGGGCAGCGGGGAGTGGACCACATCGGCTTCAAGGCCACGTCTCGCGGGGAGGTCGATGCGATCGATCAGGTGATGCGAAGCGCCGGTTTCAACGGGCGCCTGATCGAATTCGACGGCGGCGATTACGCACTCTTCCTGCCTGATCCTGACGGTGTGCGGATCGAGATCACATGCTACTCAGACCCGTCCGGCGATCCCGTGGATTGATGTGCGGCGGAGGGCGGTGCTCCGCCGTACGCAGTGCAAGGTCGATCTTCAGACCCAGGTGATCGGAAAGGCGCGCGGCACCCGCGTTACGGTGCACGAGCGCCACGGAACCGAGGCGGCGCGCGAGTTCCTCATTGGCCCAGGCGTAGTCGATGCGCTTGTCGGGACGATCCGCCTCGAAGGTGTAGCCGTGCTCGTGGGGATGCGCCATGGCCCAGAGATCGCTGAACCCGGCTTTTTCAAGTTGCGTGAGCAGCGGCGAATCCGAGGGCATGTTGAAATCGCCGACCAGCAGCGTGGGACCGTCGGCGCGGCCGAGAAACGCGATGCACTCCTGGACATTGTCCGCGGCCTGTTCCTCAACCCACGAAAAGTACGCGTTGAACACGTTCAGCGAACCTTTCTCCAGGTCGAAACGGGCGTGCTGGATCACGCGTGGGCTGTCGTCTTCCAGTCCCTTGCGCAGGCTCAATTCGCGCACGTTGGGCTCGTGCAGCGCGATACGCGACAGGATGGCGCAACCTTCTTCGCGACCGGCGTCGGTAACGCGGGACGGATAGAAGAAAACGTAGGGATACTGCGGCATGCACTGTGCCAGCTGCGTCGCCTGGTCGCGCCCGTCCTCGACCTCCGGTTCGCTGCACACCGCCTGCAGCGCGATGACGTCGGGCTCGTTTTCCTGGATCGCTTCGCATAACAGCGCGCGGCGCTCTGGCCAGGCGCCGTGCTTGTCGCCGTAGAAATTCAGGTTCTGCGTCATCACCGTCAGCATCCGGTACTCCTTCTCGTGTTGTTTCGAGCAGGCGATGCCATGCACCGAACTGCCTGCGATGACATCGATTCTGGGAGATCGCGCAAGCGGGCGCAGGCCGTGGATAACCTTAGGGGGAAACTGCAAGCAGTGAGCAGTGAGCAGTGAGCAGTGACGAGGAGCGAGGGGAAAGAGGAAGCTCGCCTGATCACTCGACGCTAGTCGATGTAGCGAAACTCGGGATCGAGCTTTTCGGCGACGCTCGCATTCATGCGGTTGGCCACCTGCGGATCGGTGACGCCGCGTTCCAGTGCGAGGATGTAGTCGTCACGGTCGCCCCAGATTGCCTTGCCGACCCACACATCATCTTCACCCTGCGTCAGCTTCGCATCGAGCTGCCCGCGGAGTTGAATGTATTGCGATGACAACTCCTCCCATGCCGCGCGAAATTCCTCTTCACGTCCGGGATGAATGCGCCAGCGGTAGACGACGATGAACATGATTTGAAGAGTAACAAGTTATCGCCAGACAGTAAGGAGAAAAAGGTCACGGGACCAGAGGTCCCGTTCATTCATGGCGACGACAATCAAGGCTGAGAGATTTTGGTTATGAGCCAGGCGCGGGTCGCCGAGCAAGGGGACAAGGTCCCCGCGTTCGGGGAATGTACGAGGTTGTCTGCCGCTACGCGGCCCCGCATTGCGAGGTGGTCCGCAACAACGCCCGGTTTAAGACAACAGCCAAAAGATCCAGGCGATCAGTGTCTGAAGTGGCGAATCCCCGTAAACACCATCGCCATGTCGTGCTCATTCGCCGCCCGTATCACGTCGTCATCGCGGATCGAGCCACCGGGCTGTATCACTGCGCGGACGCCGACTTCCGCTGCGCTGTCGATGCCATCGCGGAACGGGAAGAACGCGTCGGAAGCCATCACCGAGCCTTCCACCTGCAGTTGCGCATCCTGTGCCTTGATGGCCGCGATTCGGGCCGAATAGACACGCGACATCTGGCCGGCGCCCACGCCAATAGTCATGCCGTCGTGCGCATAGACAATGGCATTCGATTTCACGAACTTCGCGACCTTCCAGCAGAACAGCAGGTCCTTCAATTCGTCTTCCGTCGGCTGGCGGTTGGATACGATCCTGAACTGCGATACATCGATCATCAGCGTGTCGGCATCCTGCACCAGCAGGCCGCCGTTGACGCGCCTGAAATCGGGGCCGGGAGCAAGCGAATCAAAGCGGCCGCAATCCAGCACCCGAATGTTCGGCTTGCCGCGCAGCACGTTCTGCGCGTCGCGTGTCACGCCCGGTGCGACGATCACTTCGACGAACTGCTGATCGATGATGGCTTGCGCGGTCTCGATGTCCAGCATCTGGTTGAACGCGATGATGCCGCCGAACGCCGATGTCGAATCGGTGCGGTAGGCGTTGAGATAGGCTTCCCGGATGGACGTCGCCACCGCCACGCCGCAGGGATTGGCGTGTTTCACGATCACGCAGGCCGGGCTGTCGAACTGCTTGACACATTCCAGTGCGGCATCCGCATCCGCGATGTTGTTGTAGCTCAGGGCCTTGCCCTGTATCTGCGTGGCGGAGACCACGGTGCCGGAAGCCGTGTTGCGCTCGGCGTAAAAGGCCGCTTTCTGGTGCGGGTTTTCGCCGTAACGCAGTTCCTGGCGTTTCTCGAACTGCAGCGACAGCACGTCGGGAAATGTGGCCGGCTCGCCGCTCGCGCGCACCCTGGAGAGAAACGATGCGATCATCCCGTCGTAACGCGCGGTATGCGCGTAACCCTTCGCCGCCAGCTCGAACCGTAACTGCTCGGACGTGATGTTGTCGTGAGCATCCATGTCGGCGAGTACGCGTTCATAATCTTCAGGTTCGACGACCAATGTTACGGCCGCATGATTCTTCGCCGCGGCACGCAGCATCGCCGGTCCGCCGATATCGATGTTCTCGATGGCGTCATGCAGTGTGCAGTCCGGGTTTGCGACCGTCTTTTCGAAGGGATAGAGGTTCACGGCCAGGAGATCGATCGGCTCGATGCCGTGTTCGCCCATGACTGCGTCGTCTTCGCCGCGCCGCCCGAGCAGGCCGCCGTGGATTTTCGGATGGAGTGTCTTGACGCGGCCCGCCATGATTTCCGGAAAGCCGGTGTGCGAGGAAACTTCCGTCACGGGCACGCCGCTTTCGCTGAGCAGCTTTGCCGTGCCGCCTGTGGACAGTATCTGGATACCGCGGCGGGCAAGCTCTGTCGCGAAATTCACTATGCCGGTCTTGTCGGAAACGCTCAGCAGCGCGCGTCGGATGGGTCTCATCGTGGTGATCTCATCGCGATGGTCTTGCCGGCCGGAGCCTTCAAGACGGGAATGGAAATGAAAAGAGGCCGCCGTTGCCGGCGGCCTCGCATGACGTTTTCAATTGTGCAGGCCGTGCGCACGCAGTTTCTTGCGCAAGGTGCTGCGATTGATGCCAAGAATTTCCGCAGCCCGCGACTGGTTGCCGCGCGTGTATTCAAGCACCGCGCGCAACAGCGGTTCCTCGACTTCATTCACCACCAGCGTGTACAGGTTCCCTGGAATGTGTCCATCCAGGTCCTTGAAATACCGGCGCAGCGCAGCTTCCGCACATTCGCGCAACGGCTGAGCCTGGTTTTCTCGCACGACATTCAGATCCACGACGGAACTACCATTTGCGTTGTCTGACAGCCTTTCGGCCGTCCCCCGATTGTTCATGCAGCTTTTTCCTCCCGCGCCTCTTCGGAAGTGGAGAAATATCGCTCCACGAGGCTTGTCTGTTCTTCCGTTGTTTCGACACCCATGACCTGCCGGCGAAATGCACTGGCGTCAGGTCGCAACTCACTCTGCGCCTGGCAGTACCACCCGATGTGTTTACGCGCGATGCGCACGCCGGCCAGCTCCCCGTAGAACCGGTACAGGTTATGCAGATGTTCCAGCATGGTTGCCCGGATTTCGTCCCTTTCCGGTTCGGGCAGCTTCCCGCCAGTGGCAAGGTAGTGTCCGATCTCCCTGAATATCCAGGGTCGTCCCTGCGCGGCGCGGCCGATCATGATCGCCGCCGCACCGGTAAATTCGAGAACTTCCCGCGCCTTTTCCGGCGTGTCGACATCGCCGTTGGCCATGACGGGAATATCCACCGCGCGCACGATGGCGCGGATGGTGTCGTATTCGGCTTCGCCCTTGTAAAGGTCGGCCTTGGTGCGGCCGTGCACGGCGAGTGCCTGTACGCCGGCGTCCTGGGCGAGTTCCGCCACGCGGATGCCATTGCGGTTGTCGCGATCCCAGCCAGTGCGAATCTTCAGCGTCACCGGCAGGTCGACGCTGCCGACGACGGCCTGAAGTATTTCCCGCACCAGGCCTTCGTCTTTCAACAGTGCCGAACCCGCGGCCTTGTTGCAGACCTTCTTTGCGGGGCAGCCCATGTTGATATCGATGATCTGGGCGCCATGCTCGGCGTTCAGGCGAGCGGCTTCAGCCATCATTTCCGGATCACCGCCCGCTATCTGCACGATGCGCGGCTCGGCTTCGCCGCCATGGTCCAGCCGATGCCGCGTCTTGCGACTGTTCCAGAGGCGGATATCGGACGTGACCATCTCGGAAACCGCCATCCCTGCGCCCAGTTTCCTGCACAACTGCCGGAACGGGCGGTCGGTGACGCCGGCCATCGGAGCCAGCACCAGATTGTTCGCAAGAACGTACCGGCCGATGCGCATGTCGTGAAAAAAGTGTTGTCGACGAACAGGGACCGGAAATAATACTCGCAGCGGCTCGCGAGTCAAAGCACGACGCAGCACTTTATTCCGGGTAAAAGTTTCCAGGAAAAAATCAAGTCTTGCGAAAGAGAAATTCTGTGCTTGTCGCCTGTGATGCGAAAATTTTATTTCGCATTCATGTCCGAAGCGCAGAGATGGCGGGGGGCTTCTTCACTACCGCCGGCAAGACACGGTTCGATCTGGAAGCCGACGGCGTTGCTGCCGGGATCCATGATGGAAAGCGATACCGGGTAACGTCCGCGCGCAGACATGGGATGTGCAGACGCTGCGGCGTCGCGCAGGTATTCGCCGGGCGCGAAAAAACGCGCGCCGACGGTATCGCCCCAG